>Ga0209826_1000797_pt1 | contig 22517 bp, 15 predicted proteins | sample GOMGulsemesocosm_5_FD_184637 | JGI IMG/M metagenome (GOLD analysis project Ga0209826, IMG submission 184637) | Methane-oxidizing microbial communities from mesocosms in the Gulf of Mexico - GOM15C Gulf of Mexico (SPAdes) (version 2) | ecosystem: Environmental > Aquatic > Marine > Cold seeps... | reverse complement strand
TACCGACAACTATTTGGTTTTAATTATTATAAAAGGAAGGCAGCATGAGTCTAACCGTTGGAGAAATGTCAGACCGTTTTGAGCTTCAAGACCTCTGTTATCGCTATGCTCAGTTGATCGATGATCGAGCGTTTGGGCAGCTGGGCAGTGTGTTTACCCAGGACGCACACATCGATTACAGCGCCATGGGCGGGGCGGTGGGTAATTTGCCAGATACCATTGCCTTCCTGACGGATGCCATGACAATATTCTCGAACTTTCAGCACCTCAACAGCAACCTGCAGTTCTCGGTCACGGGCGATCGTGCAACGGGGCGAGTGATGTGTTTTAACCCGATGGAGCTTGAGCAGGACGACGGCAGTGTGTACAGCTTTATGCTCGGCCTCTGGTACAACGATGAATATATTCGCACGGAGCAGGGGTGGCGCATTGCCAAGCGCAGCGAAGAAAAGAGCTGGATGCTCAATGAGCCGGAATTTATGAAACCGCTGCGTGATTCATAAGGCTTCAGTACAAAAAGCGTTGGTGGCGGTGTAGCTTGGTCGCTGGCCGTGATCTTAGTAAGTGGTGGCTAGCGATCCATACAGTGTGAGAATTCTAGTAAAATAGTTAACAACTATGAATTTTCGAAAACACATACGAGAAGCATCCCGAATCTAACTTTCATCGAAATTAATTAATTAAGGCGTACGTGCACGCGGCTTTAAATATTAAGAGTTAGTTTTCACGGCCTGGATCATTTCGAGCCTTCGGTAGCCTGCGTGACTTGACTCCCAGCTCTCTAAAGCAGCCCGTCACCACGTAATCTTGAGGGATCGGTGGCAGCAAGTTCCTGGGTGACTATATTCGTCCACTTAGTGAATGGCAGAAAATGCTTTAATGGTGTCATAGCTGCCGCATTGTGCATTGTCTATGATTGCGACTGGGCAGCGTAAAACTGCGAACAGCCCCAATCACTAGGAGCATTAAGATCATGAATTACACATATGGCATTTATCTCTACCCCGATGTTGCCTCGCTGGACTTTGTCGGACCTTATGAGGTCTTTGATATATCTAAGTATTTGTTGAAAACAGGGCGAGTTGTCACCATTGCTGAAACAATGGAGCCAATTGTTTGTTCCAATGGCATGGAAGTTAAGCCGCAATACACCTTTGATACCGCCCCGGCGCTTGACGTGTTATTAGTGCCCGGCGCCAATAATCTGGCTGCTGCACTGGCCAGTGATAGGGCCATTGACTGGGTGCAGTTGGTCTCGCAAAAAGCGACGTTTACCACCGCTGTGTGTACCGGGAGTTTGATTTTGCAAAAAGCGGGTTTGCTTACCGACAAAAAAGCCACTACCCACTGGATGCTGACCGAGGAACTGGCCAAAGACAGCAGTGTTTCGGTTATGCCCGAAATGCGTTATGTGCGTGACGGCAATATCGTCACTTCTCAGGGAGTGTCCGCCGGCATTGATATGGCGCTGTGGCTGGTGGGGGAATTGCACAGCCCAGATCATGCGCGGCAAGTACGTAAAACTCTACAATACGATCCTGCGCCGCCTTATATGGCAGAAGTCTAAGCTACTCAGAAGTGGGCGCTATGTATAACCTTGAGATCTTTATTTACGATCAAGCTGTTGGTTTGGATATCATGGGGCCGCTGGAAGTATTTGCCGCTGCCAACGTGATATATCAGCAGCAGGGCAAGGATGAACCGGCATACCATGTTGTGTTATCGGCAGACAAGGCCGGCTTGATCACCCTGTCTTCCGGTGTTCAAATTCAAGCAACACGTAGCCTTGGTCGCGGGGCAGGCAGCGATTATTTTATGCTGGTTGGCGGCTTTGACTTTGAATCCCTCTGTGGTGATCGCCGCTTACTGGATCGGCTGCGCAAGCGTGCGGCGCGTTCTCGGCGGTTGGTGTCCATTTGCACCGGTGCGTTTTTACTGGCAGCGGCGGGATTGCTGGAGGGCAAGGCTTGTACCACCCACTGGGGTTTTAGCCAGCGACTGGCCCGAGAATATCCGAGTATTAACGTTCACCCGGACGCGATTTATATACAGGACGGCGATACCTACAGCAGCGCGGGGGTCACCGCCGGTATCGACTTAGCCTTGGCGCTAGTGGAGCAGGATTACGGAGTTCAGCTCGCCATGGAAGTGGCAAGAAGCCTAGTATTGTATCTGCGCCGCCCCGGCGGTCAATCACAGTTCAGCTCACCGCTGGCATTACGACAAAGTGTGGCCACCAGTTTCAGTGCTCTGCACAATTGGTTACTCGAAGATATCTCACGTGCTGTTCAGGTGGAGCAGATGGCCGATTATTGCTGTATGAGCCCGCGCCACTTTGCTCGTCGTTTTGCCGAGGAAACTGGCATGACACCGGCAAAATATCTGGAAAAATTACGCTTGGAGCACGCACGAGAGCTTCTGGAATCAACCTCTCAGACTGTTGAATCGATTGCCCTACGCACCGGTTTTGGCCGCGAAGAGCGCCTGCGCCGTACTTTTCTGAAAATCCTAGGGGTCAGCCCCAGCATTTATCGACAGCACTTTGGGGTTAGCGTGTGAACTTTAGGGCTAGATAATATAGCTTTTTTATTTATCGTAAGCTCAGCCAGCGAACGCTGTAATTTACCCGCAACCTAACTGTATTTGTCGTTCGTAGTGGACGTATTTACGCACCTAATGAGGCTTTCTTGGCAAATACTCCTGCAACCCCTTTTCCTGATTTAACCGGTTAAGGGTATTTCTGAGTGTTGCTGTTGCGTTCAAGCTAGCCGGAATCTAATCACTCCCAACTCTCCGCTCATGTAACAAAAAAGACCCCTAGGTTTCCATTGTCACAACAAGTTAACCCGAGCCAAGCGATTCTATTATCCAATAAAAAAGGGAAACCGCTGAGGCTTCCCTTTTTTATAAACTAAAATCTGTTCATCGCGATACTTAGCGGTTAGCGCCTTCGTACTTGTAGTACTCAAGACCCGAGTCTTCACCCAGATTGCACCAGCTGGTGGTGCCTAGGTAAAGATCGCCATTTACTTTGGCGCTGATTTGATGTCGCTGTACGCCGTTGTTACCCTTCGGTTTCTGATCAGCGGTTAGCCCCTTCGTACTTGTAGTACTCCAGTCCCGAATCTCCGCCGAGGTTACACCAGCTGGTGGTACCCAGGTAAAGCTCGCCGTCTGCTTTTGCGTTGGACTTGTCGCTGCAGGGCACTGTCGCAGGGGTTGGAGGTTTTGATGTTTCTTACATGTAAAGCTCTTGAGTTATTACATGTAATGGTCTACTTTTGAGCTATGAAGCCTAAAACATCAGCACATTATCAGCGAGAATATCGGAAACGCTTGCGCGAGCAAGGCTTGGTCAAGAAAGAGGTCTGGGTTCGCCCTGAGAACTCCAAAATACTCTCGGTCATAGAGCGTGAGCTGCGTAACACAACAATAACGGATGGGAAGATAACAGGAGTAGGTGCTATGGAAGGTAAAATGGGGTGTTGGACGACAAGCAGTTTGTATGAGGCTGTATTGGGCGAACCGCTGTTTTCTAACGGGGAAGCAGTTGTTGAGTTGATTGATGGTGTGGAGCCTGCGCTGCATGTTGTGATGTCTGAGTATGGTGATTTGCCTATCTTTTTGACGGTGGCGGGAGAGCAGATAATCGTAGAAGCCGTTCTCTGGACGGTATCGGATGTGAATGATGTCGCCTTGTTTAATGAGGCCGTGTTGAGAACACATATGTACTTTCCGCTTTCAACGATAGGTCTGGACCGACACCCGCACAATGGAAGTGGTGGCTTGGGGGAGTGCTACCACATGTTTGGTGCACTTAGCTCTACCTCGACATTGAAGAATGTTGTATTTGAAATTGAGATGTTGGCAAACAACGTGATTCAAGCGACCGAAGCTTACAGTGAGTTTTTATCCATTCCTGTTGAAACAAATTAAAACATAAGGGTCTTGTGATGAATATTTTGGCGAAGATGATAACGGCTCTTCGGGGCGGTGTGAACGAGGCGGGTGAGGCCATAGTTGACACTCAAGCGTTGCGGATACTGGATCAAGAGGTAAGAGATGCCTCGGAGGAGCTTAAGCAGTCCAAAAATAGCTTGGCGGAGATAATGGCGCGTCAGAAACTGACTGAGGAAAAGTGTGCTGGCCTAAGCAAAGCCGTGGAAGAGCATGAAGGCTACGCGCTCAAGGCGCTGGAAAAGGGTGATGAAACTCTGGCGTATGAAGTTGCTGAAAAGATTTCAGACTTTGAAGGTCAGTTAGCTCTAGAGCAGGAAGTTGCCGCGGGTTACACCGCGAGCACCAACAAGCTTCGTACAGCAATCCAGAAGACAGAACATAACATTAAACGCCTAAAGCAGCAGGTCGATACCGTCAAAGCTACTGAGAATGTTCAGCGTGCACAGGCTGCCGTTGCTGAGCGTCATAGTGGTTCTAACTCTAAAGTTCGCACGGCTATGGATTCTCTAGAGCGGATCAAAGAGAAGCAGGCCTTGAAGGAGGCTCAGATGAATGCAGCGAGCGAGCTGGCTGAAGACTCATCAGCGACCTCTTTGCAGTCGAAGCTTGAGGAGGCTGGTATTGCCCCTGCAGGAAATCGAGCTGATGACATTCTTGCGCGACTGAAGAATAAATAATGATAGTAGTAATACTGCAAAGATTATAAAGGATAATGACATGTTTGCAATATTTCTAAGTGAGGAGATGAACCCTTTTTATCAAAACATTTCATCATTCCCAACAGTGATTTTCACATTTTTTCTCCTGTTGTTTATGTTGTTTTGGGGGGGCGCGGTATTAGGGTTGGTCGATGTTGAGGTGTTGGGTGTGCCGGACCTTGACCTTGACGTTGATCAAACAACCCCCGATGCTATTTCAGGGCTGATCATGAAGTTCGGTCTGCATGGCGTGCCCATTACGATCACCTTATCCATCTTGAGTTTGTTTGGGTGGTTCATATCTTATTATGGCATGTATTTCTTAGGCGATTATTTTGGGGCAGGTCTGCTTCAGCATGTTTACGGCTTAATTGTATTCCTTGTGGCTCTGGTATTGTCGTTAAAGATCACGTCAATGATCATTAATCCGTTAAGGCCTCTGTTCAAAAAGATGGAGCAGAGTACTGAAAAGATGGTTTTGGGGCAGGTGGCGGTGGTTAGAACCTCCCGTGTGGATGAGGGGTTTGGTGAGGCAACTCTTGAGGATGGGGGGGCAGGCCTTATATTGAAGGTACGTACCGGTGCTGGAGATAAGTTTTCGAAAGGGGACCGTGTAGTGCTATTGGAATATTTGTCAGAACAAAATGCCTACCGGGTCATATCAGAGAAAGAATTTTCTTAATATACAGTTAGATTTAAATAAATGGAGAAGTACTTATGGCGGATTTATCAGGAATTATGCCAATTTTAATCTTTGTAGGGTCGGTATTCGCAATAATTATGGCGTTACTGTCAATTGTTAAGGCCTGGTATGTGAAGGTTCCTCAGGGAACGGCTTTGATTGTGAATGGTTTAGGTGCAATACCTAAAGTGTCTTTTACCGGTTCAATTGTGTTCCCCATTATTTACAAAAAAGAGTTGATGAAGGTCTCTTTGATCACGCTTGATGTCGATCGACGTGGCAATGATGGTTTGATATGCAAGGATAATATGCGTGCAGATATTACCGTTGCCTTCTACTTGCGGGTCAATGAAACGGCTGAAGATGTATTGAAAGTTGCTAAGTCGGTCGGCGCTGAACGGGCGTCAGATAAAGAAGCGGTTGATTCGTTGTTTTCTGCAAAGTTCTCTGAAGCACTTAAAACAGTTGGTAAACAAATTGAGTTTGTTCAGCTTTTCGAGAACCGGCAGGAGTTTAGAGAAAAGATAATCGAAGTTATTGGTGATGATCTCAATGGTTATGTTCTTGAAGACGTGGCGATTGACTACTTGGAGCAGACGCCAAAGAAATCATTGGATCCAAGTAATATTCTCGATGCCGAAGGGATCAAGAAAATCACCGAATTAACCGCTGAGCAAAATGTTCGGACAAATATCTTAGAGCGCGATGAAGAACTTGCTATAAAGAAAAAAGACGTAGAAACGGTTGAGGCGATGTTGGAACTTCAGCGTCAGCAGGCTGACGCGGAAGCGAAACAAGAGCGCGAAGTGGCTACTATTCGAGCGCGGGAGGAAGCCGAAACAAAGAAAGTTCAAGAAGAAGAACGTCGTAAAGCTGAGGCTACCACGATTCAGGTTGAGCAAGATTTACAGGTTCAAACTGAGAATCAGAGGCGTGAAATTGAAGTGGCGGAGCAAAACCGCCAGCGTGCGGTTGCCATTGAAGTAGAAAAAGTTACCCGTGCCCGTGACTTGGAAATTGTGTCTCGCGAGCGTGAGGTAGAGATTCAGCGGATTGAAGCTGAGAAAGCTGTTGAAATCGAGAAAAAAGAAATTGCGAATGTGATTCGTGAGCGCGTCGCTGTTGATAAAACAGTAGCGATAGAAGAAGAGCGAATCAAAGAGGTGCGAGAAGTTTCTGAAGCTGACCGGGCTAAGAAAACGACGGTTTTGGCTGCAGAGGCCATTGCCGAAGAAGATAAAATTAAGCAAGTGAAGGCGGCAGAAGCAGAAGAGCTTTCCGCAAAACATAAAGCTGTTGAAATCACCACTATTGCTCAAGCTGAGCTAGAGGCTGCGGCTAAAGAAGCGGACGCTAAGAAGAAATTGGCGGAAGGTGTTCAGGCAGAGCGTGCGGCGCCCGGATTGGCTGATGCCAAGATTCAGGAGGCTAAGGCTGAGGCGTTGGAGAAAGAGGGTGTTGCCGAAGCTAACGTCATTAAAGCCAAGGGTAATGCAGAAGCAGATGCATTGTTAGGGACGGGTAAGGCGCAGGCGGATGTTACTGCAGCTCAAGGTGATTCCGAAGCGAAGGCTGCACGTGAGATTGGTCTCGCGGGCGCAGAAGTAACTCGAGAGCAATTCAAAGCTGAGGCTGATGGCCTAGTCGATAAATTTGAGGCGATGAATAGCATGAGTGAAGATGCTCGTGCTCACGAAGAGTATCGCATGGGTCTGGATACCGCCCTGAAAGAAGCACTTGCATCTATCGATGCGGGTAAAGATATTGCGAAGGAAAATGCCGAGGTGTTGGCCGTTGCCTTGCAGAAAGCGAAGATTGATATCGTTGGTGGTGAAGATCACTTCTTCGATAACTTCGCGAAGTCTCTCTCTATTGGTAAGGCGGTCGATGGCTTGGCTGACAAGAGTAGCACCATCTCTGCGCTGATTAATCGTGTTATCGAAGGAAAACCAGAAGCCGTAGTGAGTGAGGGAAAGGCTGAAACCTAAGGGTTTTGGTGTTTGGGGGGGGCTTCTCCCCGTTCTTTGCTGATTAGTTGAGAGGCGTTTTTTAGAAATGCCGTCCGCTAGCTGATCACTATAAGTTACTCACAGCGCTAAAGGAATGGTGACATGGTACAGCAAGATCAATCTGCTGATTCGGAATCGGGTATCGTAGATAGTGCGGTTGCTGAAGGCGGAGCCTACGAAATAATAAAAAAGCGTCTGCTAGATCAGGGGCGGCAGCTTAATAAGAGCACCGGGCTGCTTAATCAGGCGCGCCTGGGTGAGTTTGGTAGCTCTGACATGAGCGTAACCGCTCGCGTCAGAGTGCGTACTGAGAATAACTGTGTCGCTCGCGATATTGTTCAGGTCGGTGACCATTTGCTGTTTGGTTACAACGTTTTCATTGGTTTGAAGAAAGACACAAGGATTGAAGACGTCTTTGCTTTATTTAATGTGAGTGAAAATGAAAATAGCTTGGAGATGGAGCCGGTTCCGATGGCGGGAACTTTTCTATCGGAGAGTGGCTTTGTCAACGATTTCGAAGAGCTGTACCGCTACTACAAGCACACCAAGCTAGTCGAGTTAACGATTAAGAATGGCAAGCTATTAGCAGGCTTTCAGATCGGCGAGCGCCTGGAAGATATTCGTGTTTTCCGCTGGTCAGTGTCCGCAGACGGCAAAGAGATCAATTACATTGATAACCGTGGCGAGCGCGATATACAGCTTCCTCCGGCTTATGATTTTGAATGGATCGAAACCAGTCGGGATGACACCGTTCATGGGCGTCACCCGCATATCAATATTCTTGATACGGTATTTGTGGAAACGATGGCTGGCGACTTAACCATCAAAATTGAAAACAACACCGAAGATGGCCTCGGCATATATCGAGAGCCAGTTGAAGATAAAACCCAGTCCCTTGATGATGCTCAGGTCAGCTATGCCGCTGTGGGCAGTCTTATTCTGCTGAAAATCCGCCCTTATCGAGAGGAGGATTGGCGTTATCTGATCTATAACTCCATGGCCGAACATGTGTTACGCATCGACGCTATTGGACAGTCCTGTGTACAGCTTCCAGAAGATCACGGCATTATTTTCCCTGGTGGTTACTATCTTCAAACAGGAGAACACAAGGCCTTTGATGAGCAAACAGAAGGTTTAAAATTCAAGCGGAAAATCCGCTCGCCTAATGGCGAAGACATGCTGTACGTCTTCTATGAACCCGAGGAAGGGATAGTTGGGGTATTCGCTTATAATATCATCGAAAAGGCGTTACAGAATCCAATATATGGGCATGGCTATGCGCTGGCTGAAGGTGGTCGGCTGGTCATATTCTCTGCCGAAACAGAGCCTACCCGTGTACACCCTATGCAGCTTTGGCAAACACCTTATGTGAGTGCTGAATTCGCCAGTAAAGCACCTGCCAGTCAAACCTTTTATGGGCGTATTGGTAATGCTGAGCTAGTGCGCGGCGTATCTGACCTCTACAGCATTTGTCGAATGATCGATAATCAATCCGTGTCATCGAGGCTTTATGAAGAGCTGAGTAAGTCGGCCAAGAAGGTATTTGATGATCATTACTGGGTTGAAGACGATGAAGCCCAAGGTATTGCGGCAGTTATTAAAGAGATCGCCGCTACCTCCGAGCTCGTGATTGATGAGTTCGAAAAGGTTGAAAGTATTCGTCAACAGTCGACAAAAACCATGCTGAAGGCTGAGCGTCTGCAGGAGGAGATAGTTCAGTCAATTCGGCCGGAAAATTGGGAAATCGCTGAACAATTTGTTGATGCGCTGGGCCGGTTACGACGTCAGCGGGGTCACTTAGTGACGATCAAGGATCACCGCTATATTGACCTGGAGAAAATTGACAAGCTAGATACGGAGCTGCAAGGCGTAGAAACTTCGCTCAGCGAGCAAACCGCTGTATTTTTATCGGATGAAAAGGCGTTAGAGCCTTACCTAAAGAAAATCAACGGACTGAACGATGAGGTTGAACAGGCTAATACCATTGCTACATTGTCACCGTTGATTGAGGCGATCGAAAATACGGCGTCGGGGCTTGATCTTCTATCAGAGTTGATGGGTACACTAAAAGTCGATGATGCGACGGTTCGCACTCGTATTATTGATGCGATTTCACAGGTTTATTCAAATTTAAACCAAAGCAAGGCGAACGCTAAGCATAAACAAAAAAGCCTAGGCTCGGCTGAGGCCATTGCGCAGTTCGGTGCACAGTTTAAGTTATTCTCTCAGAGTATTACTAATGCTCTGGGTTTGGCGACTACTCCTGAAAAGTGCGATGAGCAACTTTCAAGACTGTTGGTCCAGCTAGAAGAGCTCGAAAGCCAGTTCAGTGACTTCGATCAGTTCCTGACCGATATCATGGATAAGCGCGAAGAGATCTATGAGTCGTTCGAGAGCCACAAACAGCAGTTGATGGATGAGCGGCAACGCAAAGCTCAGTCGGTGACCGATGCAGCTGGTCGTATTCTGTCTAGTATTGAAAAGCGGTCCCTAAAGTTTACAGAACCTGATGAGTTAAATACCTACTTTGCCTCTGATGCGTTGGTGATGAAGACTCGCGAACTCGTGGAGCAGCTGAGAGCATTAGACAGTGCCGTTAAGGCCGATGATATAGAGTCCCGCTTCAAGGCGATAAAAGAGCAAGCGCTGCGATCCTTGCGAGATAAAACGGATATCTATGAAGACGGCGGAAACATAATCAAACTGGGGCCACGCCACAAATTCTCGGTGAACACCCAAGAGCTGGATCTCACCATTATCCCTCGCGATGGTGAACTCAATATTCACCTGACTGGCACGGACTACTACGAACCCATTGTTCATTCCGATCTAGTCGGGCTTCGTGACTATTGGGCGATGTCTTTGGAGTCAGAGACGCCAGCTGTCTACCGGGCAGAATACCTGGCGTCTCTGATTATTGATTCGGCATCAGCTCAGAGTGATGGACTGTCTATTGATGGCCTGCGCGCTGCCCTGGTGGATGATGAGTCACTCAATAAACTGGTGCGAGAGTTTGCAAGCCCGCGTTACAAAGAGGGTTATGAGAAAGGCGTTCATGATCATGATGCGGCGCTACTACTCAACGCATTGCTGCCAGCTATGGATCGTGCTGATCTCTTGAAATATGACCCCTTGAGTCGTGGATTGGCCCAAATCTTCTGGGCCAATATTAAAAGTACAGCGAAAGAAAAAGCCAAACAAGGCGCTGACTTTGATGTTTTGTCCTATACCACTTGGCCTGAGCGAGCCCAATCTGCTGCACAGATGCAGTCGGTCTTCTCCAGTACGCAGGCCGTTGAGCTGTTGGCAGAGGAAGTGTGTACGGCATTAACGGCGTTTCTCGATAAGCACCCGCTACCGGTGAGTGAACTCGACACCAGAAGAGCGTCTGATTACTTAGTTGCCGAGTTAGGGCGTGCTCGTGTGGAGTTTATCGGCAGTAAATACGCGACGATGCTAGTCGAAGAACTCAAGCGTTCAATGGATGATGCCACATGGCGTCGGTATCAAATGGCGCTTGAGAAAATGATGGGCTGGCCAGCTGAGCGCTGGAACCTGACCACCGCTTGGTTAAAAGCGTTAGTAGAGGAAAAGCAGTTAACTCAGTTGGCTCGATATATCCCCGAAGCAGTTGCGTTCATTAATGCCGACGAGCGTCTAGAGCGGCGCCCAACGGAAGTTGATCTAGAAATATCCATCGAGGGCTTACTGGGGGATCACGCATCGATTAATAATCGCACGCTTTCCTTCTCGCTCGATTCCTATTTGCAGAGAATGGAGCATCACCGTTTTGATGTGGTGCCCGCTTATCATCGTTATTTACAGGTTAGACAGGAGGTTATCGCTTCTGAACGCGATGCTCTTAGGTTGGGAGAATTCAAAGCGCGTCCGCTGAGTTCGTTTGTGCGCAACCGTCTGATCAATGAATCTTATTTGCCGCTGATTGGAGACAATCTGGCAAAGCAAATGGGTACAGTTGGTGAAGATAAGCGTACAGACTTAATGGGTCTGTTGATGATGATCTCACCACCAGGCTACGGTAAAACAACGTTGATGGAGTACGTGGCGAATCGATTAGGGTTGATCTTTATGAAGATTAACTGCCCTTCGTTAGGTCATGATGTGCTTTCCCTAGATCCGGAGCAGGCTCCGAATGCAACGGCTCGGAAGGAATTAGAGAAGATAAATCTCGGTCTTGAGATGGGTGATAATGTCATGCTATATCTCGATGATATTCAACATACCCACCCCGAGTTCCTGCAAAAGTTTATCTCCCTGTGTGACGGTACCCGTCGTGTTGACGGGGTGTGGAAGGGTAAGACTAAAACCTATGATATGCGCGGTCGCAAGTTCTGCGTTGTAATGGCAGGTAACCCTTACACCGAATCCGGCGAGGCGTTTAAGATTCCCGACATGCTGGCAAACCGTGCGGACATCTACAACCTTGGCGATATTCTTGGCGGCATGGATGAGCAGTTTTCTCTGAGCTACATCGAAAACTCACTGACCTCTAATCAAGTCTTGGCGCCGCTCGCGGTCCGCGAGATGGAGGATATCTACAAGCTGGTGAACCTGGCTAAGGGGGGCAATGTTGCGGCAACGGATCTCAGTCATCAGTACAGTGGTGCCGAAATCAATGAGATCACCGAAATTCTCAAGAAGATGTTGGTGATCCAAGATGTTGTGTTGAAGATCAACATGCAGTACATAGCCTCTGCGGCCCAGGATGATAAATATCGTACCGAGCCTGCGTTCAAATTGCAGGGTAGCTACCGCAATATGAACAAGATGACTGAGAAAGTCTCGGCGGTTATGAACGAGCAGGAAATGCTGCAAATGATCGCCGATCACTACCTCGGCGAAGCTCAACTGCTGACCACCGGCGCTGAAGCCAATTTATTAAAATTAGCGGAACTGCGGGGCAATATGACTGATGAGCAGTCGACGCGTTGGGAGCAAATAAAGAAAGACTTCCTTCGCAATAAGGCAATGGGGGGAGATGACAGTGACATTGGCGGAAAGGTTGTCGCTCAACTTGTTGATTTAGTTAGTGGTGTTCAAGATTTGAACGGTGTGGCTACGGGTGTGGTACAAGCTGCCGCAGGGTCCTCGGACGGTGAAGCAAAAGGTGCGGCTGACTTAATCGCTATTATCGATAAGCTTACCGTGGCCGTTGCTAGTAGCCAGCCTCGTGTTGAAGTGGTTAATCAGCCTGTGCCGGGAATGGATAAGGTGTTAACCGTATTGGCAGATACTGTAGAGCACAGTATTTTCCCTCTGATGCGCAGTATGGATAAGAAGCTGGAAATAGATCTGCGTACACACGATAAAATGCAAGATATTGCTAACCAGTTACGGGAACTCGAGTCTTTGATCTGTGTGCAAGGCTCTTTACACTCGCCTGATTAGATGGGGTTGAGCATTGTGAAGACAGGGTTTTACTTTAGGTTTAAATTGGTTGCTGGGTTAGTGTTGATCATGATTGCTGTTCACTTAGTGAATGTAAGTCTAGGTGGTCAGTTAAATCAGTTCGGTATTGTCCCTCGATCATTAGGAGCATGGCCGTATATTCTGACAGCGCCATTTATTCACGGCAGCGTAGGGCATCTAGTAAACAACCTTGTTGGGCTGTCGGTTTTTAGTATTTTATGTTTGATTCGTTCGCCACTGTTTTTCTTGGGTACTAGTGTATTTGTGATTGTCGTCGGTGGTTCCCTAGTCTGGCTGTTTGCTCGAGATGCAATGCATATTGGTGCTAGTGGTTGGGTTTTTGGTCTTTGGGGGCTCTCCATCACGATTGGCTGGTTTGATCGACGCTTTATTAGTATTGTAATGTCGCTTTTCGTTTTATTGGCATACGGAGGCATGATCTACGGTGTACTGCCAATGGATTCACAAGTGTCCTTTGAATCACATTTATTCGGTGTGGTGGCGGGTATTCTTTGTGCCTTTTTGTATACGGTGTTCGGGAAGCCGGTGAGCGGACCGCAGTCTTCATGATTTAAGCTTTCTTGAAGTTTATGGGTTTTATAAAACTAACGATGATAATCAAGGATGGTAGATATGAGCGAGAGTAGGGATTATTTAGAGATGACGTTTAAGTCAATCAACTGCTTTTCTAATGATGGGAAGTTGGATGTTTCTGAGTTGGATAGCATAGTTGCGATTGCGCTTAGAGACGGTGTGGTCGATGATAATGAGAAACGAGTTCTAGGTGGCATTATTTCAAGGTTGTCAGTCGATGAGTTGACTGAAATGATGCAGGAAAAAGTAACTGAGTTGAGAGGTAAATATCGCTTCTAGCCTTTCGTTGAGTCGTAATGTTCGGTATTTTTTATAATTGGATTGTATGGCTGTGATAGCTACCATTCTTAATGGTCAGGTTCTAAGCGTTATGGAAAAATGGAGGGGTCATGAATTGCCCACAGTGTAAAGGTTACACCTTGGAACCTACAGAGATAGAGCCTGGCTTGTTGGCGGCCCAATGCCAAAAGTGCCAAGGTGCTTTGTTGTCCTTAATGAATTACCGGTATTGGTCTGATCGTCAGGAAAAATTATGTGAGGCATCTGAGGGCGAGACATTAGTAATTGAAGATAACGTTAAAGCCCAGGTGTGCCCAAAGTGCACACGTTTAATGACGAAGTTTCAAATAGGAGCGAGTACCACTAATCGCTTGGATTTGTGCGCGGGCTGTGATGAGGTTTGGTTGGATAAAGGGGAGTGGCAATTATTACGAATGCTGGATCATCAGCATAATCTGCAAAAAATATTTACCGATGCATGGCAAAGAAGTATCAGGGTTGAGCGGCAGGTTCTATTTCAAAAATCACGTTATCAATCATTATTGGGTGATGATGGCTTTGGTTTGGTCGATGAGTTTAAAGCGTATCTCGACGGTCATGAGCATAGAGCGGATATACTTCAGTATCTTACGATACGTTATTAAAACCAATATGAATGGGCGCCATGTCTGGCGCCCATTTTTCAACACGTTCATTTTAACAAGACTCCGCGATTAGACCCTTCGTACTTGTAGTACTCAAGACCCGAGTCTTCACCCAGGTTGCACCAGCTGGTGGTGCCTAGGTAAAGATCGCCATTTACTTTTGCGTAGTTGCGCACGCCGTTATTACACGGATTTCCAAAGCCGTCTTTGAACTTAACCGCAGCGCTTTCGGTATCCTCAAACACCATCAGCCAGCCTTTTTTGGCTTCTTCGAGTGAGTAGCCGTTCGTCTTGGCGTCTTCAATGATGCTCTGGTAGAGGAAGTAGGCTGGGTTGTTCTTTTTCACGTCTGTCTGGCCGAATGGGCTCAGCGGCAGCGTCAGGTTGAACAGGTTTAGCGCTCGGTGGTTCCAGAAGGCGTAGTCTGTGTGGTCGAACATATCGAACAGGCCGGCGGTTGAGTTCCAAGAACCCAAGAACAACTTACCTTCATGTTCGACGAAGGTGAAGGTGTAAACCATGCCCTGATGGCCAAAACCTTCATCGCCAAACAGTGGTTTCTGCCCCAGCTTGTTGTTCTGCATCAAAAATTCGTAACCATCATGCGTATCGCTGCCGGCGGACTGGGTTGGTTGGAAAACCCAGTCTTTCTCCTTGCCGTACAGCAATTCAACTTTTTCGCTAACTGATTTATCAACCGCTAGCAGGTCGCTGATCTTGATGCGGAACACCGAAGCCGCGCGCCAGGTCTTCATCATGTACTCGCGGTGAGCTTCAGTGTCGTCGCTGTCGTAATCGGCAAGCTTGCAGAGGCTGTCGATTGGATCTTCGTCACAGTACTTGTGCATGATCTTGTCGTAAGCACCGGAAGTACCCTGATGGTAGGAACCAAAGTAGAGGTAGTCACCAAAGAAGGCGTTGGCGGCAAACTTAGAACCGTGACCGGCCACCTGATCGGCGTCGTAGTCTGTGTACCTCATCACCGTTTGGTAAACCACTGGCTCAGCGGCTGTGTAGCCGTTGGCGGGCATGGCATTACTCACCAACATGGAAGCGGGTTCGCCGTAAGGGTTGTACCAAGAGCTGCTGACGAAGTGCTGTTTGGTTGTTTTTTCAGAACCGCCTTCGGCCTCGCTCTCTACTTTAAATTCACGGAAGTCACCGACCACGCCGTACTTCTCAAAGTTTTGATCGGAAACGATATCGAAACCATTGTTGAGTAGTCCGCCAGAAAGAGGTGCTTCTTTCGTTCCGACCCAGCGCAGCATGGTGTTCAAACTTTTACCCAGCTGACCGCCGGATTGATCCGGACCGCCAAACCAGTAGAGGCCTTTGGTGCCGTCGGCGTGTTCAACGGTTTGGAAGCGGCGCACTGTGTCGAAGGCAAACTCGGCAAAGCCCAGGTACTCTTTTTTAACATTATCGAACACAAAAATACGGTTGTAACCGATCATGCCTTCCTGTTCAAAGTCGAAATTCTCTGGAAATTTCTTCAGCTCAATCGCTCGCTCTTCTGGGGGTAACTTATCCAACCAGCCGTTTTTTAATTTCTTGATCTGGTATTGGTTTGAACCGGCAAAGAAGGTCAGGTTGTTGATGCTGCCAGCGCCACGGTAGGTGTAGCCCGGCATGCTCATCATAGCTTCCGTGCTCGAGAGCTCAACTGGGCTGCCCAGCGAGTCTTCTAAAAACTGCTGGCCATTGATAAATGTGTCCGGACCGACGTGGGTGGTGACATTAGCTTCAACATCGTGGACATAAATCTGTGCGGTCGGGCGCTGGCCTGTGGGCGGCGTCATCTGGCAGCCGTGGCTTGGGGTCTCATGGTTCATCAGCGTCAGTGGCATCTTCATGGAGATGTAAGGCCAGTAACACCACACGGACGCGGCGGTACCGTACCAGATCTCGGAGCCTGAGGTGGTCGAACTCAGTGCATACTGACCAGATTTGAAAATGGTTTTCTCAGGTGCTTGCGTGGCGTACTTGGCGGCGTCGAGTATGTTCTCACTGGAGAATAAGCCATCCCAAGACCCGTCTGCTGGGGCGCCGAAGGCACGGCTGAACTTAACATCCAGTGCTTCGTCAGCCGATATTGCACTGCTCTTTGCAGCAGTGGTGACTTCATCGGCGGCGAAGGCCGCGCTGGAGAGCGTGGCTGCCAGCAGGCAGCTGGAAAGCGCCGCGGTTAATTTTTTGAGTTTTAACATGGGTCAATCCCGATTTAGTTGAGCTTGCCCGAGTTGACTTCCGGGCGTATCAAGTAAGGGTTGGTGAGTTAAATCCTGATGAATAATTCAGCCAGCGGATTTAAGCGATAAACTCTTCAACCACTTCATCTTCGTGAGTCTCAATGATGTCGACGTTCTCGGCCAGCACGGTAACCTTCACCGGCACGCCGTTGACAATTGCGTTGCCGGTTAGCTGATCAAAGTACTGCACGTCGGTCAGATCGTTCATGCTCACACCTGGGTTGGCGTTGGCGACGCCCATCTTGGTGTTCTTGCGGTTGTGACCCCACAGGTGCGGCATACACACAACGCCCGGCATGATGTCGTCGGTGATGATAACGGGCATTTGAATTTCCCCCACACGCGAGGTGACCTTCACCAGACTGTCGGCGCTTATATTACGGGCGGCCGCGTCTGTCGGATTGACCATCAGCTCACACGGATTCTTGCCCTTGATCAGACGACGACTGTGATGCATCCAGCCGAGGGTTCTGTTGGTTAGCTTACTGATGATGCGCAGATCAAATTCCGCCGCGTGCTCGCTCGCTAGGCCACCGTCAATGCGCGAGGCCTTCAGGCGCGGAAGATCATCGATGATCAGCTGCGGTGCCAGATCGATCTTTTTATCGATGGTGAACAAGCGCTCAGGGAAGGTGTACTTGTGCTCGCCTAGATAAATACCGTGCGGGTTGTCGATCAGCTTCTTAACGCTCAAATCTTTCTTGCTAAAAGGATTCAACTTGCTGCCGTAGGGGCCAAAACGCAGTGCCATATCCACAACGAACTCTGCGCTGATAAAGTTGCGCACGGTTTTATGCGCAATGCTTATGAGGCCCTTCTTGATTGGATTCTTCTCACGCTTGGTGGCAAAGCGGCCCAGCAGTTCGGTGAAGATTTCCCAATCAGTCCACTTTGACTCAGGGGTGTCGAACAACTTGGGTGAGAATTTCGACCAGTTAATAGTGTCATATAGGTGGTAAAAGACATCGTAGTGGCTCTTCTCAAAGGGACCACAGGGCGGCAAAATAATGTCGGCAAAGCGCGTGGTTTCATTGCGGTAGAGGTCAACCGCCACAAAGAACTCCAGTGCGTTCAAAGCCTCTTCAGATTTGTTGCCATCGGCCATCGACAGCACCATGTTACCGCCAAAGCCGAGCAGCGCTTTAATCTGGCCTTCGCCCGGAGTGAGAATTTCTTCACCCAAGACGATCAGTGGGAATTCGTCGGAGAACTCAGGGCGACCGCTGACGCGTGAGCGGTATCTGTCCCAGCTGGAGCGGGACATATCCAGTGAGTCGATGGCCGGCAGTGGGAAGGTCATGCCGCCCACTTCATCCATGTTACCGGTAACGGTGTTCAGTACCTGCATCAACCATTGAGTAATACCAGCAAAGTCGACCATGGAGACACCGGTGCGGCCGTAACAAACGGCGCTCTTGGCGCTGGCGAACTCAACGGCAATGCGCTCTATGTCTGCACGCTTAATACCGGTCGCCTTCTCTATGTCGTTCAGGTCAAAGTCCTGCATGGCAGCCTTCACGGTATCCAAACCTTTAACGTGGCCATGCATGCGGCCGAGCTTGTCTAAACCCTTTGCGAAAATGGTTTTGATCACACCGATCAAGAACAGCGAATCTGAGTGCGGGGTGATGAAGTGGTGCTCGTCCATGTACTTAACCGACTCGGTGCGGCGTGGATCGAGCAGTACACACTTGCCGCCACGGGCACGGATGTCATTGAGCTTTTTGTAGGCGTTGGCGCCGGTGGCCATCTGCGCGCCGTTGGATACCTTGGGGTTGGTGCCCAGCATCAGGTAGTAGTCGGTGCGGTTGATGTCGGGAATGGTGCAGAGGAACTGGTGACCAAACATGTGGTACCAGACAAAGTTGTGCGGCATCTGGTCGACGGTGGAGCCGGTGAATATGTTTTTCGAACCGATGATGTCGCGGGTCGGTTGGGTAGCGAGCAACAGACCGACGTTGTGTGCGGTAGAGCGCCCCGCGTAGGAGCCGACACTGTCCATGCCGTGCTCGGCCTGGATGCGCGCCAGCTCACCCGAGGCGTATTCGAGCGCTTCTTCCCACTCGAGCTCTTCCCAAGTGTCGTCGTGGCTCTTAACGGCAGGGTCTTTGCGCACACGGCGCAGCGGCTTTTTCAAGCGGTCAGGGCAGTTGTTGATGTCCTGCAGGCCCGTGGCCTTAGGGCAGATGTTGCCCTTACTCAACACATCGTTCTTGTCGCCACGAATGGCAAGGATTTGATCGCCTTCGTATTCGACTTCGATACCACACATGGTTTCACACAGGTGGCAGGTACGGTAGTGGAGTTGGCTCATGGGCGCTCTCTCTATTGGCTATAAGGTTGGCCCGACGGGGGGCTGAAACAGGCTGAATCAATCGGGAATCGATAAGATCCCCCTAGTGTGGATAATTTATCGAATAGGCTGTAGTTAATCAAGAGGTATTAAGTTTGGCTTTGAGTATCTGTTATAACCTGATGCACCCAGCATAGGCGGATGAAGCTGAGCTTCGATGTATGCGGTTTCCATACATGGCTAGCGGTTTAGACTAAATACTAACTTGTTTGGACGCTGGGGTATGACGTAATGGCAGGCATACTGAGGTTGTAATTTTTGCTGGCGCGGGGCGTGAGGCCCAGTTAGCTGTAACGGTAGCTGCAGAAGGGTTCGGCTAGCACTAGCCGCAAAGGAACAGCGATGAACATTAGTTTTGAGAGTACCAGCCGTTTTGCCGAACTATCTCGGGGTCGCCTGCACTACCATGATGTCGGCAGCGGCCCCTGTTTGTTGCTGATTCACGGTTCGGGCCCAGGGGTGACTGGCTGGGCTAATTTCGCCGCTAATCTAGCGTTTTTCTCCACGAAGTTTCGCTGTGTTGCGGTGGATCTGCCTGGCTATGGTCAAAGTGATGCGGTGGCAGGAGACCCTATTGGTGTTTGTGTGGAGGCAATGGTCGAGCTGGCTGATAAGCTCGAATTGGGCCAGGTACACATTGTGGGTAACTCTCTCGGCGGTATCGTCGGTTCGTACATAGCTGCGCAACACCATAATCTGGTGGCCAGCTTTACCACCATTGGCGGCATAGGTTTGAACGTCTTCAGCGCCTTCCCTGGCGAGGGTTTGAACCTGCTGACCGCCTTTGCCGAGGATCCGACCCGTGAGCGCGTAGAAGTGTGGTTGCGCTCGATGGTGTACGACCAAGGTATTATTACCCAAGAGCTGATCGAGTCGCGTTTTGCCCAGGCGACCGAGCCGAAAACCCTAGCGACCACCCGGGCCATCTATTCCCGCGAAGCCATTGCGGCGATTACCGAATTTCGCAGCGGCCCTAATGCCACAAAAACTATTGCGCACCTGTCATCGATACAAGCGCCAACGCTGATCACCTGGGGCCGCGATGACCGTGTTAGCCCGATGGATATTAGTTTGATGCCAATGCGCTTGATCCCCAATTGTGAACTGCATATATTCCCCAACTGTGGCCACTGGGCCATGATCGAGTGCAAGGAGCGCTTTGAGCGCTTGGTGCATGCATTTATTGAATCGAACATCGCGGGTGTGTAATACCTAAACGCTTACCGATATTTCCTAACAAAAAATTAAGAAGTGAGATGTATTGTGTCGACCACCCCACTAGCCATTGTTTCTGAGTTTGTAACCGAGGCGCACACGCGCATTCAACAAGACTTTTCTCAATTAGATCCGGTCGTCGGGGTGAGTCGTAAGATGCGTGATAGCGGTATTCCAGCCGACGCCATGACCATCGACTGCCTTAAAAGCGGAAGGCGTATTATCATTATTCTGCATGATGAGCAGGCCGACACCATCCGCTATCAGTTCTCACTGCGCGATCAAGACCCAGCTGATGAATTTAACCTGCTGGCGTTTGAGGCGTTGAGTGCACAAACACTCTATGACTGGATGAAAGATTATTTAGGCAAGGCGACTGATTAAGGTGTGCTGCTCATTTAGTCGCGCCGCTGAGGTTAAGCCTCGTTTTATTAGCGTAATCTTTGTCACTCCATTGTTGGGTTTTCTCGATTAATAGGTGGCGATCGATCGGTTTCAGTAGATAGTCATCCATGCCTTGCTTTAGGCACGCCTGTAAACGGTCCTGCACGGCATGGGCTGTAAGCGCAATGATGGGTAAGGGGGTTGCACCATGTTCTGCTTCTGCAGCCCGTATACGCCTTACTGCCTCAAAACCATCCATGACTGGCATTTCACAGTCCATAAACACCAAGTCAAATCGCTCGCTGTCAGCCGCCTTCGGCTGACAAACCAGCTCGACGGCAATGGCGCCATTTTCGGCCCTGGAAACATGGTGTCCGGCCTTTTTAAGTAGGGCACAGGCCACTTGATAATTGACGAGGTTGTCTTCCACCACCAAAATATTCAGAGATTTTGGTGCCCTGGGCGTTTGAGTAATAGGTTTTTCGTTTGTGCTGGAACTGACGTTCTCGTTATGGCTCGTAAGCTTTAGCGCCTTAGCGATGACGTTGATCAAACCTTCGGTGATGATAGGGCGGTGGTGATAAAAGTGTGGTGGGCCCAGAGGCAGATCTTCTTTGATGTTGTTGAATTCGGTTAGTGGGTGTAGGGCAACAACCACGCTGCCGTTTTTCAACGAATCGATTTCACTTTTGAGTGTTTGATTTTGCTGCGCGCTGAGGGACTGGGTGTCGATCAATATGACCGCGTAGGACGAAGGGCCTGTGGCGTCAGGCAGGAGTAAGTCTTTTCCTGGCTTGCCTGTGTCGAGGGTGAGATTGGCTGCTTTAAAGGTTTCTTCTGCAAAGGTAAGGTAGTACTGGCAGTTGGATAGCAGCAGGATTTTATAGCTTTTGAGGTCAGCATGAAGTTGAGCCGGGATCTCATGGTCGATGTTACCCTCGGCGAACGGCAGCGTAAGCGTGAACTCCGTGCCCAGCCCCTCTTCGCTGTTAACGGAAATATTACCATCCATCAATTGGCTGAGTTGCATACAAATACTGAGGCCTAAACCTGTGCCGCCATACTCTCTGGAGGTGGCGGCCTCCACTTGCGTGAAGGCCTCAAAGAGTGAGCGAAACTTCTCTGGTGGAATACCAATACCTGAGTCGGTTACCTTTATGAGTAGCTGTTGATCATGCGACAAACCGACGTCGAGAATGACTTGGCCCTTAGCGGTGAACTTAAGCGCATTGCTGAGCAGGTTCATAATGATCTGCCTGAGGCGCAACGGGTCGCTATTTATTACCTTTGGCAGACTCGGGTCGATACGCGCAAGCAGGTCAACCCCCTTGTTGTCGGCTAGGGTTGAAAACAAACTAGTGGTTTCACTGGTGAAGGTGTTGAGATCAAAGTCAACATTGTCAACAAGCATCTTGCCTGCTTGAATTTTTGAGTAATCCAATATGTCATTGATGATGCCGAGCAGGGCCTCCCCCGAGCTTTTAATGACGTTGTTGTAATATTGTTGTGTGTCGTTTAATGATGTGTCGTTTAGCAGCGTCGACATACCGATAACACCGTTCATGGGGGTGCGTATTTCATGGCTCATTTTTGCAAGAAAGGCACTTTTTGCCTCAGACTCTAATGCTGATTTCTTCTCGTTGTCCCGCAGGTCTTTTGCTCGATCAAGCGAGATAAATAATAGAGTGAAGGCAAAAAGAATAAAACTGAATTCCCACGCGAGATTGATGTAGTCGCTTGAGACATTTTGCTCTTGAGTAATAAAAATAATACGAAAGAAGGTAATCATCATAAACGCGGCGCTGAGTAAACAGAACTGACCTGCAAGCCTGTTTGATTCGAACCATTGGCGCAGTGCGACAGTAAACGTGGTGACAAAGTAAGCGAATGTAATGGCTAGGGTTACAGAGTAGAGCGCTAGGGATTGAACTTGGCTGGTGAATAGAAAAGCGATCATTGAAAGTGCGATATATGACGTATACAGCCGGTTCCATTTGGACAGACGCGGAAAGCGTTTGGG
>Ga0209826_1000795_pt1 | contig 22534 bp, 19 predicted proteins | sample GOMGulsemesocosm_5_FD_184637 | JGI IMG/M metagenome (GOLD analysis project Ga0209826, IMG submission 184637) | Methane-oxidizing microbial communities from mesocosms in the Gulf of Mexico - GOM15C Gulf of Mexico (SPAdes) (version 2) | ecosystem: Environmental > Aquatic > Marine > Cold seeps... | reverse complement strand
TCTTTGAGTTGATTACGATTTTTGAAGGCGCCGTGCTGATCGCGAAAGTCAACAATGTTATTGGCCAGCGTTTGGTTCAAGCCCGATACTCGCGCCAACAGCGGAGCCGATGCCGTATTCACCTCAACGCCGACGGCGTTCACACAGTCTTCCACCACCGCATTCAATGAACGCGCCAACTGAGACTGAGAGACGTCGTGCTGATACTGGCCAACACCGATGGACTTAGGCTCTAGCTTCACCAATTCAGCCAGCGGATCCTGGAGGCGGCGTGCAATCGAGATGGCACCACGAATGGTGACATCCAGATCTGGAAATTCTTTGGCTGCAAACTCAGACGCTGAGTAAATCGAGGCGCCAGCCTCGTTTACCATCACCTTCTGCGCGGTAATGTCCTTGTGGGCTTTGAGCACATCGCCGACGAACTTATCAGTTTCACGCGAGCCGGTGCCGTTGCCAATGGCAATCAAACCTACATCGTGTTTTTTACACAGAGCAACGATCACCGCTTCGGCTTCGCGGATTTTATTTTGCGGCGGGGTTGGGAAGATCGTACCCTGATCGACAAACTTGCCGGTAGCGTCCACCACCGCGACCTTTACGCCGGTGCGTAAACCTGGATCGAGTCCAATCGTGGCTTTCTGTCCGGCGGGCGCGGCGAGCAACAAGTCTTTGAGGTTGCTAGCAAAGACGCCAATGGCACCCTCTTCTGCCCGCTCGCGAATTTCGCTGAGCAGGTCAGTTTCTAGGTGCGTTAACAACTTCACACGCCAGGTCCAACGCACCACTTCATTCAGCCAGCGATCCGCCGCACGGCCTTCATCTTTAATCTTCCAATGGTCGCCAATCATGCCTTCACAGGGGTGGCTGGTACGCGGCGCGTCATCGTCTTCACCCAAGGTGATCGCAATGGTTAAGAACCCCTCGTTGCGGCCACGGAAGAAAGCCAGCGCACGGTGAGAGGGCACGTTTTTCAGGGGTTCATCGTACTCAAAGTAATCCTGAAACTTGGCCGCTTCCTGCTCTTTGCCGGCGATCAAGCGTGCCGATATTACACCGTCTTCCTTGAGGAAATGACGTAATTTACCGAGCAGTTCAGCGTCTTCACTGAAGCGCTCCATGAGTATCTGCTTGGCGCCGTCGAGGGCCGCCTTAGTATCGGTAATTTTAAGCGCTTCTTCGCTGCCATCGTTTAGCTCAGCGCCAATAACAAACTTGGCCGCTTCACTTTCCGGCGTCACGCTGGGGTCTGCCAAGAGGCCTACCGCTAAGGGCTCCAGCCCCGCTTCACGCGCTATTTGCGCCTTGGTACGGCGCCGCGGCTTATAGGGTAGGTACAAATCTTCTAAACGGTTTTTAGTCTCGGCCGCGTTAATGTCGGCTTCCAGCGCAGCGGTCATTTTCTCCTGCTCGTTGACGCTCTTGAGGATGGCCGCGCGGCGCTCCTCAAGCTCACGCAGGTAGCGCAGGCGCTCTTCTAGATTGCGCATTTGGGTGTCGTCCAAACCGCCCGTCACCTCTTTTCGGTAGCGGGAAATAAACGGCACCGTCGCACCTTCATCCAGCAGCCCCACAGCGGCCGTCACCTGACGCTCATTTACATTCAGTTCTTCAGCAATACGCAGGGAAATACTTTTCATCGGGGTACTCATTGGAGACGTTCATTGAAAGCGCAGTGGAGGCCGGCATTAAACGGCCCTCCGCGGCACTTGAAATTATGTTCTAGGACAACCTCTGCAGGAGCCTTCAGCTCATGGGGTTAGGCCCAGTGTTCATTGTTATTTTCTCACCCTAGCGCTCCACCGTGGTCCATTGCAAACACTCGAGCGGTAAGGTGTGCGAACCTCACACACCTCAGGCTTCACCGCATTATGCGAAAATCCCCAGCGCTTAAACAGCCTTGTTTTTAGCAAATAATTGTGGTCTTGACCTACCCTTCAAATATCTTCAAGCATCCCCGCTTAAACCTCATCATTTACGCTGGGTCAAGATGCGTAAATGCCTGCGACAGATAACGGCAAAATCGCTACACTGGCGGCCTTAGCGGGCTCACCTACATTTATGTGCACGCCCGCTCACTGTAATTCTGATGGATTAGTACTCGATATTGTCAGTCATCGAAGTTAAGGAATACTCGTTCGTGAATCTTCCACCGCGCATCACCCAGCTATTCAAAGCAACCCCGAAGCCTGTCTTAATACTGGTTATTGGCGGCCTAGCCGTCGTCGCCGCTGCCACGCTCAAGCCTAAACCCGCACCAATAACCGTCGAAAAGCCAAAGCCCCCTGTCGTCAAGACATGGGTTGCCCAGCCGCAAACCAAAACCTTGGACGTTTTTACCCAGGGTACGGTAGCGCCTAAGCGAGAAATCGAGTTGGTCAGTGAAGTCGGTGGACGCATCGTTCACACAAGCACAGATTTCGTCAGCGGCGGCTTTGCGCAACGCGGCAGCACGCTGATACAAATTGACCCGAGAGACTATCAATTCGCGCTGATTCAAGCCGAAGCCAGCGTCAAAGACTCTGAGCAGCTACTGGCAACCGAGCGCGGCCGTGCTCGCCAAGCTAAGCGCGAGTGGCGCGACCTAGGTAACCCCGAAGCAAACGCGTTGTTTTTACGCGAACCACAACTAGCCGCCAGTGAAGCTCACCTGCGTTCAGCGCAGGCTAACCGTGACAAAGCCAAGTTAAACTTAGAGCGCTGTGCCATCACTCTCCCCTTTGATGGCCGCATACGCAGCACTCACGTCAACCTCGGTCAGTACGTAACACCTGGCACCCCTATCGCTCAAGTCTTTGATACTCAGGTCGCTCAGGTCCGCCTGCCCCTTACCGACCACCAAATTGCGCTTTTATCGCTGCCCACACGCCACAACACACTCACGGAGGGGTCTCAAGCAGAGCCTGCCCAAGTCACCATCAGCGGCACAATTGGGGGTCGAATGCATAGCTGGCAGGGGCGCCTAGTACGCACCGATGCCAGTATCGATACACGCTCACGCCTGTATTACGCCGTCGCCGAAGTTGACTCGCCCTTCACTGCCACTGAAGAACAACCGACCCCAATGGTGGTCGGGCTCTTCGTTGAGGCGCAAATACGAGGTCGCGAGCTGAAAAACGTAGTTCGACTGCCAAAGGTCGCCCTCTTCAAACGCAACAAACTCTACACCCTGACGGACAAGCAAAAGGTTGAGCAGCGCCAGGTTGAAGTGCTGCACAGCGACGGAAAACACGCGTGGGTGAGGGGTCCACTGCCTGCGGGCACCCGCGTAATCATTGATAAACAGAATCGCCTGAGCGAGGGACTGAGCGTCACACAGGCAGCCATCATCAGCGAGCCCACTGCGCCCACCGTTGAGCAGACGGCAGCCCTAATCAAGGCCGAGGGCTAAACCATGAATCGCCTTATCCAATGGTTTGTCGAAAACCCGATTGCTGCCAATGTATTGATGGCTATCATCGCGCTGGGCGGTCTGTCCAACCTCGCGTCCCTCAACAAGGAGGTGTTCCCCGGCGCTGAAACCGGTGTGGTACTGGTGGAGATGGTCTACCCAGGCGCTGGGCCAAAAGAAGTTGAAGAACAGATAGTGAAACGGGTGGAAGAAGCGATTGCCGACCTCGACGGCGTCGATAAAATCACCTCAACAGCAAGCCAAAGCTTAGCCGTCATTTCCATCCAAAGCGTTAATGACTACGATTTGCAGCGCCTGCTCAACAACGTGAAGGCACGCATCGATTCGGTGTCAACTTTTCCCACTGACGCCGAGCGAGCCACTGTAACCGAGGTCCTTTGGCAGTCCGAAATAATGAGCATTGCCATCTACGGTCATGCCGGTGAAGCCGTGCTCAAACGTACCGGTGAGCGGGTGCGTGACGAAATGGCATTGCTGCCGGGAATTTCTACCGTAAAGCTCAAAGCAACACGCCCCGATGAAATGTCCATCGAGGTTTCCGAGCAGGCCTTGCGGCGCTACAACCTCAACTTTGAGCAGGTTGCCAATACGGTACGCCAATCGTCACTAAACCTCCCCGCAGGCACAATTAAGACGACCTCAGGCGACATACAGCTGCAGACCCGTGGCCAAGCCTATACCGAGGATGATTTTCGCCAGATTGTTATAGACAGCCGTGAAGACGGCGCCCAACGTTTACTGGGTGACGTCGCTATAATTAAAGATGGCTTTGCCGAGCAGGATATAGTCGCCCACTTTAATGGCCAACCAGCGGTATTTTTGGACGTGCTCAGCTCCGAGCAGCCGGATGTATTAGAGTCCGCGGCGATCATTCAGCAGTACATCACCGATAATGAACACCTGCTACCCGACGGCGTGCACATGACCGTCTGGAGTGATTGGTCTTACCTATTTCAGGGCCGGATGAACCTGCTGCTGAAAAATTCCATCAGTGGCCTGTGCTTAGTATTTCTCGTGCTGATGCTGTTTCTGCGACCCGCGCTTGCCGCTTGGGTCAGCGTCGGTATTGCGGTCTCGTTCCTCGGTACTCTTTGGCTGCTGCCCTACTTCGGCGTTAGCCTCAACATGATTTCAATGTTTGCCTTTTTATTGGTGCTCGGAATCGTGGTCGACGACGCCATTATCGTCGGAGAAAGCATTTACACCAGCCAGCAACATGGCATCAAAGGTAATGCCGCGGCGGCCAGCGGCGCCAAAATGGTCGCCAAACCGGTGTTGTTTGCCGTCATCAGCACCATGCTTTTCTTCGCCCCACTTCTTGTAACACCCGGCTCGATGGGCGACATGAGCTACGCCATCCCCGTTGTCGTCATCCTCTCCCTGTTCTTCTCGCTGATCGAAAGCCTGCTGATTCTGCCTTCTCATTTAGCGCACCTAAAACCCGAAAAACCGAGCAAAGGTTCTGGGGTATTCCACCAACTAGCGGTTATCCGAACCCGCCTAGCCAGCGGCCTCGAAAATTTTGCCAACCGACACTACGCACCGCGACTGGAAACATTACTCAAACAAAACGGCTCTACACTGGCGGGTTTTACCGTCGCTGTTGCACTGTCCATTGCCGTTTATAATGGCGGCTGGCTGGTGCGTACTTTTATGCCCATTGTGCCGTCTGACTTTATCCAAACCAAAATCACTATGCCCGAGGGCTCTAGCGCACAGGCCATGAGCGCAACACTGACACAGGTCGAAGAGGCCGTGACCGCGCTCAAACAAGACGAATCGCTAAACGGTGGCGAAAGTATTATTCGAGACCTACAAAGCTGGAGCTATGGCAATATCGTCGAGGTGTCCCTGTCGCTGGAGGATGGCAAAGATCGAAACCTATCCGCCAGCGATATTGCTGAACGCTGGAGGAGCCTGATCGGGCCGATTCCAACCGCTGAAGAGATAAAGCTAAACTCTACACTTAATGACATCAGCGAAGATATTCGCCTAAGACTAAGTGTTGGCAACGATGACGCCGGCGCGCTGCAGCGCGCCGCCGATGCTGTTATTGCCGAGCTAGCACGTTACCCCGGCGTCTACGACATCAGGAACAGCCTGGCCGCTGAACGTACCGAGATAGAGCTTGACCTTAAACCACACGCAGAAACCCTCGATTTAAGCCTGCAGGACATTGCCCGACAAGTACGCCAGGGCTTTTACGGTGAAGAAGTACAGCGCATCCCTCGGGGCCGCGAGGACGTCAAAGTGATGGTGCGCTATTCACAAGCCGAGCGCGCGCAGATCGATCAACTCGGTGACATGCGTATCCGCACCAGTGACGGCCGAGAAATCCCACTGGAAGCGGTGGCGGACATCACCTTCGTGCCCGGCCACACCAAGATTGAGCGTGTGGATCGCAAGCGCGCCATTGTCATTAGCGCCGAGGTAGAGGACGGCGTCAGCGATCCGGCCGTCCTCGTTGCCGAGCTACAGCAACGTAACAGCCAGGCTTGGCAGCAGGAGTTCCCTGGATTTGACCTGATCGTTGACGGGAATATGGGCGACGAAGCCGAGTTTTTGGACTCGGCACTGCGCCACTTCATGCTAGTAATGCTGATCATTTACGGTTTAATGGCCATCGCCTTTCGCTCTTACTGGCAGCCCTTCTTGGTGCTAACAGCCATTCCCTTTGGTTTTATGGGCGCGGTAATAGGCCACCTAATTATGGGCCGCGAGATCAGCATGATGTCGATGCTGGGTTTCTTTGCCTGCGCCGGGGTTGTTGTTAACGACAACCTCGTCTTACTCGACCGAATCAATCAGTTGCGCAAGCAAGGGTTAGAAGTATTCGAGGCGGTAGTACAGGCAGGCCGTGATCGCTTTCGCCCCATCGTGCTCACCTCCTTAACCACCTTCATTGGTCTCATGCCGATCATGGCCGAAACCAGTACCCAAGCACTGTTCTTGATCCCCATGGTGATCTCATTGTCGTTTGGCGTACTCTTTGCCACCACGGTCACCTTGATATTGGTGCCGGCCATGTACTTGAGCGCCGAGCAACTTCGAACGGCATTAAGCAGAAAGGAAGAACCGCAGGCTGAGTCAAGCGACGCGTAACAGGACATGATCGAAACATAAAAAAGCCCCAACACCGATTAAGGTGTTGGGGCTTTTTTTATGGGCACTCACCGAAAAACACCGCCGGTAAGTATTAAGACCCTGGACGAATAATCGCAAAGCGATTTGCATCGTTTGCAAACTTCTCAATGATGGCTTCTCGCAGTACACGTCGCTGCTCAATTTTACTGCGTGTATTGGACAGCTCTTTCTCCAGCGCCGACAAGGTATTGATCACTGCCTTAGACACCTTGCGGCCACTGCGCTCGGTGTTAGCCGCACGTGCGTGCTGACCGGAAATCTGCTTACGTAAGTTGCGCACATTACTGTCGAGAATGGCAATATTGCCATCGACCTCCGCCAACTTACGCTCTTTAGCCGCTTCAATATCCCTGACACTGCTGTAGCGACGACGCAATTCTTTATCCCATACAGCTAGCTCAGTGTCGCGCAGGCGCTTTTCTGCCAGCAACTTTGCATCCTCGCCACTCAGAGCAGCTTCGACGACCTTAACCACCATACCTGAGGCCGTTACCACCTCGTAACCGTGCTGCGCGAACTTAGGTGGCAAGGTGTGATTGATCACCCTCACGCCCTGCTTATTAACATAGCGGTAGTAAAGGTCTTCACCCGACGAACTTTTAATGGCCCAAGTCGGAGAAGCAAGCAACAACAATGCCACACAGCAACAACTAAACTTTGCTGCATAAGGAATGTCTTTAGAGTTGCACAGTAATTTCATCATACTCATTATTTTACCGTAGATGCCTTAACGCCGACTGAACACAATTCATACTGTGCGCCACACCGACCTGATATGCAAAGGACCGAGCACCGTAAGCTCAACGGCTTAGACACCATAGCTCTGATGATAGCCGCGAATTTGAGCCACTAACGTATCCTGTCCCTCTTGCTCGTTCAGAAAACGGATGATGTCATCCAGCTTGACGATACTTACCACGGGGATACCGTAGTCTTGCTCAACTTCTTGAATGGCCGACAGCTCACCGCGACCTTTCTCTTGCCGATTCAAACCTATCATAACGGCTGCTGGCTGCGCGCCCGCCGCTTTAATAATTTGCATAACCTCACGCACAGCGGTACCGGCGGTGATGACATCATCAATAATCAGAATTTTACCGTCGAGTGGTGCACCGACAAGACTGCCGCCCTCGCCGTGGTCTTTAGCCTCTTTACGGTTGAAGCAATAAGGCATATCGAGCTGATGTTGATCAGCCAAGGCCACTGCGGTGGTCGCCGCCAACGGTATACCCTTATAAGCTGGGCCAAACACCACATCAAACTCGACACCCGAGTCGACAATGGCATTCGCATAAAAGCGCCCCAACGCTGCCAGAGCGGCTCCCGTTTTAAACTGCCCCGCATTGAAGAAATACGGGCTGACACGACCAGACTTCAACGTAAACTCACCGAAGCACAGGGCCTCACAATCGATGGCCAGTTGAATAAAGTCGCGCTGATACTGCTGCATATTGGATTCCTAATAAACGTGCAAATGACCGAAACATTATAGATGCCACACAACCACAATGTGCGAGCATTAGAGCGGTCTATAATACCAGACTCTGGCCTCGCAGCTAATCAGCAGCCCTCAAAGTCGGCGGGAAATGCACAATACGACTAAAAGACTTGCAAAGTTTTTGGCAATCACAAATAAAGTGTTCTAAGTTTAACAAGCTCCTCAAGAGACGCACCGCCACTTAAACAATACTTATAAGTAAACGTGGCGCCACAATAACAACTATAGAATAGCCTAAAGCTCGAGTATGATACGCGCCTCGAGATCAAGGGACTCCCATGCGAATAATCAGTCTTTGTGTAGACGGTATACACCAAGCAGCACAGCGAGGCCTTTACCAGTGGCTCGCCAGCCAAGACGCCGACATCATTTGTCTACAGGACTTAAAAGCCCTGGAGTACGAGCTGGACGGTGACGCCTTTCAGTTGGCCGGCTATTTTGCTTACTTTTTTGACTCGGGCGTAAAAAATCAAAATGGTGTCGCTATTTACACGCGAGAGCAACCCAAGGCGCTAATCTTTGGTTTGGGCTTCAACAGCGGTGTGGACATGGCCGGGCGCTACCTGCAAGCCGATTTTGACAATATCAGCGTTGGCTCACTGTTGGCGCCAGTTGCCGGTCACGACATAGAGTCCCAGGAAGTCAAAGCACAATTCTACGATGATATGCAAAACCACCTGCATAAAATTACCCGTAAACGCCGTCAATTTATCTTCTGCGGCGACTGGGGCATGGCTCATAAGCGCGTTGATGTCGAGCACTGGGAAGATCACGAGCATGAGGCCAGCTTCCTACCGGAAGAGCAGCAGTGGATGGATCAGCTGTTTACTCAACTCGAGTACAGCGATAGCTTCCGCCGAGTTAATCGCGATAACGATGAATACAGCTGGTGGCCAACCGGCACCATCGGCGAAGGCGATGGTCTGCGTACAGACTACCAAGTCATCTCCAACAGCCTTGCCAGCCGTGTTGAGTACGCCGTATTTTATAAAACCAAGCACTTCTCTGGCCACTTGCCACTCATCATTGATTACGACCTCGAGCTAGGGCAGCTCTAGACTGCACAGCCCAGACTGAAACGAAAAAGCCGCAACCTCGTAGGAGGTTGCGGCTTTTTATTGCCCGCTCAATACCAGTGACCGAGCGAGTCGGTATTACTACTTACTGCCATCAAGTATGTGATCCACTGCAGCCTTAACTTCATCGTCTGAGCAGTCCATGCACAAGCCCTTAGCAGGCATGCCATTAAAGCCCTTCACTGCGTGACTGTAGAGCGTATCCATGCCCTGACCAACACGGGGCGCCCAAGCAGCGGCATCGCCGAACTTAGGTGCGCCTGCCGCACCCGTCGCATGGCAGGTGAAACACTTAGTGCTGTACACTTCTTCACCCGTACGGGGTCCGCTGGCAACTGCAGCGACCGGTGCCGCAGCACAATCGTCGCCTGACATGCAAAGCTCACCCACTGGATTCAGACGTGTTTGCATCGCTTCTTCAAGATCGCTGGCAGCGAATACACCAACTGAAATAATAAAACTCAGGCCCGCAGCCAATAGGCTAAATGTCTTGTTCATTTGACTCACAGTTAAGTCCTCTAAATTCATTTCGCATAGGCCACACGGCCACAAGCGCGCATTATAGCCAACAAATACGCAATCAGTCCAAAGACCTTATAAAACTTCGGGGTAAGGTCATTAAAGACAGTATCTACTAAGGCTACGCGTGAGTTCAACCACCCAGATAAGTAGCAGTGCTCCATTTCCAATTACGCTCGTCGTACACCGGTTAAACATAGACTCTATGTCAGCAGGTGAGTATGATTGCGCACAGTTTCAGTTAGCTGCTTCCTGCACGACTGAAATCATGGGTCATTGTATAGCCTCTGTATTTCCACCCTTAGCTCAGCTGGATAGAGTGTCGCCCTCCGAAGGCGAAGGTCATGCGTTCGAATCGCATAGGGTGGACCATTCCTCAAAGTATCGCCCCGCAACCAATTATCTCTGTGCCCATATTTATGCCGGCTGAATTTGATTTCAGCACTTCCCACTCTTAGCTTAACCCCTAGACATCACCATTTGTTCACGAACGACTAATATTGGTAGCCCCCCATTAAAGCTCTGTAGTGATCAATCCCCCTCCTATTTCCCATCGGGTTTTAGACCCTCGCCCATTATTGTGTGGAACCAAGTCATTCTTTTTCGCATAAAAACGATCCACAAAAGGCTGTATCCACTGTACGCCATTTGAAATTTCAGGCAAAAAACACCATGTAATAACACGCTACAAAACTGATGCCTGAGATAATTTGTGCACCGCTGCACACATGGTGTGCCATGTCGGCTTTTAAATTGCGCGCCCTAGCTCGTCCAGCAAGGTGCCGACAACATAAAGTCTGCGGCGCAAATTAGGGGGCCCATCGCGATTGAAGCACCGTTGGCGCTAACATTTTTGGGATCAACATTACGATCACGCATAAACTTAAGCGGCACTGGCGCAAAGGCTTGGTTAATTTAGAACAGGTCAATATCGTCGATCGTCATGATCGCTTTTTCAGTACTTTCTTCACGGCGCTAACCCGCGCATTTAAAATATATTTCGGGCTGTGACCGGCGTGGCCCATGCCATGGCTTTAAGGCGTTGGCTTTTGCGGATTCAGGAGAAGCCAACACCCGCGCGCTAACACCGGCAACGACACCGGAGAGATTTCCGGCTTGGTGACGGTTTTATTTTACCAAACCCTACCGTGCTTACATTCTCGTCACAGCCGCAACCCACAGCAAATAGGGGACATTGCCCCAAACGGTAACGTACTATTGTCCTCGATTTCTGATCGTCGCGTGCCCTACACAATAAAACCAAGTTAAGAGTCTGTTTTTATGAACCGATACTCGATCAATTCGGCCCTACCGACAGCGTACCAACGAATCAAAGGCGCGCGCCCGAGCTCGCGGTATTCCCTCAGAGGAAAGGTTGCGAAACGTTGCGTTTCTATATTCGCTTTAGCCGCATTGCTCACTACAACAGGCTGCGCACAAGAGCTGGCAAGCCAGACGTCAGCATTAACGCTGACCGGCACGGTCTCATCGACAGAAGAAGGCGCGATGGAAGGTGTCGTCGTCATCGCGCAGGCGGTGGATGGAGTCGTATTAACCGCAGTGACGTCTAACGCACAGGGCCGTTATCATTTTAACCGTGATCGTCTCAAGCCTGCGCAATATAGCGTGACCATACGGGCGGCTGGCTACGAGTTGAACAACGCGCAAATGGTCACTGTCGATACAGAACACACCGTTTCACTGGACTTACCCCTGACCGCAGTGACCGATCCAGTGCTCCTCGCTTCGCAGCTCACCTCGCTCGACTGGGTGACAAGCTTCCCCGGTAGCGACGCACAGAAAGACCTGCTGGTACGTAACATGGTCAACTGTGGCTTTTGCCATACATTGGAGCGCGTCGCCCGCTCTGCCTATTCATCCGAGGGGTTTCTCAGCGTAATACAGCGCATGCACATCTACGAAACCGATCACTCCTCGGCGGATTTGATTCATGTGGTGCGAGCACCTCAGCCCCTTGAAGGAATGATCTGGTATGGCCGCCAAGCCAGCGACATTGCCGACTACCTGGCCACCATTAATCTCAGTGAGAGTACCCCAAAAGCGGACGGTACGAAAAAACCCCAATGGGATTACCCACTTAAAGCCCTACCCCGCCCCTCAGGAGAAGGCACTCAGGCGCTGGTCACGGTCTTCCCTATTCCGCGTCAGCCCAGTGTCATTCACGATTTGGATGTCGATTCAAAAGGCAACGTTTGGTACGGTAACACCGGTTGGGACTTTATCGGCAAGCTCGATCCACACAGTGGTAAATTCTCCGAATGGGCCACGCCTAACTTTATTCCAACCGCCCCCGACGGCAGTCGCCTAGTCGGCGTGCAGGATATTCAGGTCGACGCCGCTGATAAAATTTGGGTAGCGATTGGTGGCAATAAACACGCGATGTTTGACCCAGAGCATCAGCAGTGGAAGACCTTCGACCTGCCGGTCATTTGGAAAAACCCTTTCCTCAGTCCGATTAGAGCGGAGAACGATGCACTCTGGGCCACGGCGATTACCACACCACCCGAAGGCGACAAGCTGCATGAGCACGCTTTTCGTCTCGACACCAAAACGGGTGAACTCGGCGAAGGCATCAATCTATTTGATGACCAGCCAACGCCCGTCGACCCCAATCACGTGGGGCAGAGAAATTACTGCTACATGATGGATCAGGACATGGACGGCAACTTTCTCTGCACCGTGCCTGAAGCCTCCGCGATTGCCCGTACCGACGCTGAAGGCAATGTACGTATGATCCCCACGCCGACACCGCGTGCCTATCCAAGACGTGGCTACCGTGATGAGAAAAACCAATTTTGGTTTACCGAATTCTTTGCCGATAATATTGCCGTTATCGACCTCAATACAGACACGATCAAAGAATTTCCCGTAACGCCGAAATACATCTCGCCCTACTACGCACGCCCAGATCGTACCGGAAAAATTTGGGTATCCAGTACCGGCTCCGACCGACTGTTGCGCCTCAACCCAGTCACCGGCGATATCGTGCAGTACCTCATGCCCGTCACCTACGACGCCCGCAAGGTCGTCGTGGATAACAGCGCAGACCGCATCACCGTTTGGCTTCCCAATAAAAACTTAGGCCAGCTGATTAGGGTTGAAGTGGAGGATTAAGCAGCAGTCCTAAATTGATTGACCGCTCCCTCTTAAATAAAGCTATAAAGCCCCATAAAAAAGGCCAACCCCAAGGGTTGGCCTTTTTACCTTCTACGCCGACAAGGCTGTCACATCTGTCTGCCCACCGCCTAAACTGTAAGGCAGGTAAAACTGGATAAGTCGTTCGTCATAATTTATAGGGTTATCGATTGAGTCTCGGAAGATCGACGTCTTCAACATCGCTTCGTACCATTGCTCATATCGCTGCCAAATCGGTCCCTCTTTCGGCAGTTCAAAACTCTTGTAGTAACCCAACAAAAGTCGAATTCTATAGGCAAATGGAAACAATGTGATATCCACGGCACTGATGCCATCGCCATCAAAATATGGCCCACCATCACTCATTGACTGCACGACACTAGAGAGCCCACTGATCAGGCTGCGTTTGGATTCATTCTCAAAATTATCCGAGTGTTGTGATTTTAGAAATCTATAAAAATACGGCGTTATGTTCTCACCGATAAAGTCTACCCAAAACTTTTGCTCCGACTTTTCCTCGGCCCCGTTGGCATAGAGCTTCGGCGCTACCGGGTACGCATCGTCAAGGTATTCCATAGACCGAGTTGAACCGGGAAGGTTACCGCCCTTAGGCGGCGACAGTACCGGCACCATGCCCGTTTGCCGAGATAGCCTCAACCACTGCTGTGTTTTATCATAGGGGTCAGTTTCAATGTATTCGAAGGCCACCCCCTTGTGGAGCAAGCTCATCCAGGTTCGTTGGGCAAAAGGACAATACCAAGCGCTGTATAGTTTCATGATCATTCCTATAGATTACGTAGCAGAAATACGCCGTAAGCCAGCCATGGCAAGGCTGACCTGGCCTAGTCATTTTTCGAAAACGGGCTAGGCCGGTAGCGGGAGATAACACTCAGAATAAAGCGTACATGAAACCTGACAAACAATTTTAAAAGCACACCCTGCGTGCATTCATGCACACCAGAATGTTTACGCCTCCTCCCCTAATACCGGAACTATCCCGACATTACAGTGTGTCATCCGTTTATGACTTTATGGATATTTTAACGAGGTCCTGTCCTTCCACTGCAGCTGGGACGGCACAACAGAGTAAAACCTCGCCTTGCTTTAACGGCGACGTGGGTTCAGACAAATAGCTCACAGTACCTGCCACTAATTGGGTTTTACAGGCTCCACATTGCCCGCTTCGGCAACCAAATTCTGAGGTTAAGCCATGGGATTCAGCAAACTCCAATAAACTGCCATCCTTCGCCGACCACGCTTGCTCCACTCCCGACTCAACAAATTCGACAATGGCTTCACTGGCTTGTGCAACCGGGGTGAATTTCTCACTTGCTTGATCAATCGCGCGCCGCAAGGACGCAGGGCCAAATTCTTCTGAAAAGACCCTTGCATCGTTAACGCCTAACGCCCTCAGTAGGTCATACATAGATTGCATGAAAGGTCCTGGGCCACAGAGATAAAAATCGTAGTCATCCAACGGTAAAACGGCTTGCAATAGTTCCGCAGAAATACGTCCGTGATGATGGTAATCACGCCCTAGCTCCATGTCTTCATCAACATCGCTCAAGGCCCAGAAACTGCGGATAACACCATGGGATTGCTGCTCGATACCCTCCAGCTCTTTGAAAAAGGCACGCTGTTCGCCATTGCTGGCGGCACAGACCAATGTGGTTGGCCGAGCAGAGCGTGTCCGCATGCCTTCTATTAACGCGTGCCGCGCCATGGAGATCATGGGTGTTATACCTACGCCGCCCGCTAACAGCACCGCCGGGCGTTGTTCGCTGGCATCAAAGGTGAAGGCACCACTGGGGGCTTTGGCATAGATCGTATCGCCGATCACCAATTGGCCGTGAACAAAGTTTGAGAAGAGCCCATCGGGGCCCCCGCCATCTAATGACACTTCACGCTTCACACTGATGCGCAGAGTAGTATCGGCGGGCGCACTGGATACTGTGTAGGTTCTGATTGCCTCCCTGCCATTAATCGGAAGTTTGACGGTAACAAACTGGCCCGGTTTAAAACTCGGTAGCGCATGACCTTCAGGTTGAAGATGAAACGACTTAATAACGCTGCTTTCATCAACAATATTTTCTACGACATAAGGCAGCCATTCTTCGCGGCGCATTTCAGCCTGTCTTTTATTCTCTGCCTCGACCCATGTGCCGGTGAGTAACGTATTGGGAGAGTATTCATCCATCGTCCAACGCAGCGGCAAACCATTCTCAATCCATCGTCCCTGGTCGACATAAAACTTCCACAAGCGCTCGGCACCCTCGAAGTGCTCCGTGTCAGGGGAATCCCATAATATCTCTACCCTACCCGTCAGGGTTAATAGATGACCGCTCTCAAAATCCAGAAACAATAAACCGGCTTTGGCGTTTTCCGAGAAATTACCAAACGTATTGAAGTGGTTATTGCCTAGGTAGTCAGGAATCGTCAGTGTGCTGTCGTTATCGATACGGATAAAACCCGGCCGGCCGCCGCGGTGGGAGACATCAGCGCCGTCGCTGGGCTTGCCACTGTTACTGCTCACATAACTGGCGACAAAAAAAGTATCGGCATCTGCTATTAATGCTTGCGCGCGGGCATCGAGGGTCTGCATCGCTTTTACCGTTGATGCCGGCAGCGTTTCATCGGCCACCCGCTCAAGCGCTCGGCTTTGAATATACTGCGGGCAATTACCGAAGGATTGATCGACCTGCAAACAAATCTGCTGGTCAGCCGCCTCAACAATATGTGCGGCTAAACGATTTCGGCGGCGGGTGGGTAATTCAATGCCCAGCAACCCCAAACGTGTACCCGGCTGTAACGAATCAGCCAGGGGATCACCCGCAACGGGCTGAGCATTGATGGTCAGGGTTTTGTTATCGGGCGAGTGGATAAAACCCGGTTTATTAAACAGTATCGAAGCCCAGGGCCAACCTTGCGCATCGGCATGACCCACAAAAATAAACGGCAGCTGCTGGTAAAACTCCTGGTGCTGCGCGGGCATATGGTCGCGAATAACACGACTGCCAAAGCGTTCCATTTTCTCGCGAACACCTAGTCTTTGTTGAATGACCTGCTCACCGCGATGAAATGGCGAGGTAATCGCTTTAGATGATGAGTCGGCATTGTTCTTCATAGTCATTGCTCTGATTGGGCTGTTAGCTAATCGTCAGTGTAACTAGGCACATTTACTCTGCGTCATAACACCTGTGGTGTCTCTAACCACGTTTTGTTGAGCTCGGGTATTCTCATTATTTTTCGTAAATCATTGGCATTATTTTTACTGCTTAGCTTTTCAAGTAACGTAAGTGCAACTTCTATTGCGGTACCCGGGCCTGTTGAGGTGATCAAGTTATCATCCACAACAACCGCCTGATCAATAAACACGGCACCACTTTGTGTGAGTTGCTGCTTTCTTTTCCCTCCGATCTGGTGATAGGTGGTGGCTTTTTTCCCCTTTAGCACGCCAGCCTCACCTAATGCAATGGCTGAAACGCAAACACTGGCAATGACTTTTTTCGCCTTAGAAAAATGGCGAATAACCTCAAGAAATGGTTCGCTCAGTGCGTCGTCATAAAAGCCACTGGGTTCAAATCCACCAGGGATGGCCAGCGCGTCAAAATCGTCGAGGTTCACATCCGCGAGTAGATAGTTCGGCTGCAGCTGTAATCCAAATGTGGTTTTAATGTTGGCCTGTAGTCCCACATCAATCAACTCAATGGCTTCATCGCCCACCATCGCTGCCCAGCCCAACACATCACTGAAGGCTGACATTTCAAGGGGCTCAACACCGTTGGCCAGTAACATCATGACTTTTTTCATATTCTTCCCCTGAGAGCGGCTTACTTGAGACGAGTATAAAAAGAATCAGTCAGGCCATCATTAAACGACATGGCTGATTCATTAGCAGGCACTTATGTTGCCAGACCTACGGCTGTTGCTTTCATGGGTACAAATCCCGGCAACTGTTCAATACGCTGTAACCAAGCACGAATGTTGGCGTAGTTTTCTAACGATACATCACCTTCTGGCGCATGGGCGATGTAGGTATAGTTGGCAATATCGGCGATGGTCGCCTTGTCCGTTGCCAACCAATCACGGTTTTGTAGATGAGCATCAAGTGTCGCCAACAAGGCATGCGATTGAGTGATCAAGGTTTTATGATCCAAACCAGCACCAAATACGTTCACCAATCGTGCTGACGCCGGACCGTAGGCAACTTTGCTTGCCGCCACCGAGAGAAAACGTTGAACGGCAGAAGCTGCGACGGCATCTTTAGGTAACCACTGACCACTGGCGTCGTATTTCGTTGCCAAGTAAACCAAAATCGCATTTGAATCAGATATCGTAATTTCGCTATCGTCTAATGCGGGTAGCTGTCCAAATAGATTCTTTTCAAGAAACGCCGCTTTTTTGTGCTCACCACTGGCCAGGTCAATGTCGATGATTTCAGCATCGAGACCGAGGACTGATAAAAACAACTGAACCCGATGGGAGTGACCAGACAGTGCGTGGCGGTAGAGTTTGATAGTAGACATAATATTTACCTTCTTGTGTTGTGGTGTTTTGACGGATTGCTTAAACGTTTGGGAATACTCTGTTTAAATTTTTAAAAAACTCTGCGTTCAGATTCTTCGATGACCGCTTCATTAATGCTGGCATCGCGTGTTTGCATCAGGCCTTCGGCGTCAAAGTCCCAGTTTTCATTACCATAAGCTCGAAACCACTGCCCGCTGTCATCGCGGTATTCATACTCAAAATGTACAGCGATACGGTTGTCAGAAAAGGTAAACAACTGCTTCTTAAGTCGGTAATCCAGCTCACGCAGCCACTTACGGGTAAGTAGCTGAGCGATCGCTTGCCTGCCCTGCACAAACTCACTGCGATTACGCCACTCGGATTTTTCTGTATAGGCCAGCGCAATCTGCTGGGGGTTTTGACCATTCCACAAATCTTCGGCGCGCTGCACCTTCTCTTTTGCTGAGGCCAAACTAAACGGCGGTTTAATGGCTGCACTCATATTCATCTCCACTCAAGACACACTGATCGGTTTACTTGCAATAAAGATATACCGATCGGTTTACCCTGTCAAAGACAATTCGTATAAATATGATTAATCCTGTAAAATCAATAAGTTACGACATTACAGAAAGTGCATAAAGTAGTAAAAACGGGCCCTTTCACGTAGAAGCATAGTAATGGCGAGCAATTAATGTAAACATATCAGTATCCAATACATTATCGGCTTGGAGCCAATATGCCCGCACTATCAAAAAGAGACGTGATCGTTACCGAAGCCTTAAAACTGTTCTATCGCGACGGTTTTAACGCCACCGGGGTGGAGCGTATTATTAGGGAGGCTGGGGTCTCGAAGAAAACCCTGTACAACCACTTCAGGTCGAAAGATGAATTGGTACTGGCGACGCTGCGCAAACGCGATGAACTCTTCAGAAATAACATCATGCGCGAAACCGAACGACTGGCCAGCGCTCCGAGAGACAGGTTGCTCGCTATTTTTGATGCGCACGACCAGTGGTTTCAGGAAAAGAATTTTTCAGGCTGTATGTTTATAAACGCCGCGGCAGAGTTTTCAGATCACGATGATCCAAGCCATGTTATCAGTGCCGAACATAAGCGACTGGTGCGTGATTATATTCGCGGGCAAGCGGAGCTAGCCGGCGTAAAAGACCCGGAGTCACTGGCTAGACAGTTGAATTTATTACTGGAGGGCGCGATTGTTGACGCCCACGTCAGTGGCGTTAAAGATTCTGCACTTATGGCAAAAGAGATGGCTACAGTATTTGTTGACAGGGCGGTTAAATAAACAATGGTTAGTCGGAACAGTCATACCTAAATAATTTTCATTTGACAACGCTGCCCACGCAAGTGGGCAGCACGATAACGCCTTGGCTATCTAAGCCGCCTTGATATTCATTGCTGCTTTAATACCTGCCAGCGGAAATACCTGACCACCTCCAGCCCAGCTGCCCTCATCAATTTCATAAAGCATCGCCCAATGATTTAACCTGTCTTCAAAGGGACCCACAATGTCATCAACAATTTCTCCAATTTCTTTAACTAAAGACACCCAAGCTGATGGTGTAAGCGCGCCATGAGGTGTGGTGACCGCAATGCGTAATGGTGGTTCGTCAAGATTTTGTCCACCAATATAAATAGATGTTTTAGGCTGTTCATCGTAGTAAGCCCAAACCAATGACTGTGCACCTGCATCATCGACGGGGGCATTTTCAGCCTTCAGTACGGCATTGGATAGCCGAGACATTAATAGATTTTGTTCAGTCTTGCTGAGGCTATTCTGAGGTGCTGATACTTGAATTAATGGCATGGTATTTATCTCTGTGTTGTTGCGTTAAAACACTTAAAGTTGATTTTTTGTCTGCTGCTATTCGTGCTGAACCCTTTGAGTTATGCGCTCCACTCAAAGTTCTGAAAGGGTTTGTCCACCGGTGTGTCGGCTTGATGATTGGTGTAATTACTGATTACCTTCTGGGAGATACCCAGAATAATCTCCAATATATGTCGACGTTCATAACCGGCGGAAAAAAAATCGGCCAGTTCCTGCTCGCGTAACTGGCCACGGTTGCGCACCAGCGCCAATGTGGTCAGGTGCAATACCTGCAGCTTTTTCGTTGGCAGTACACTGCGATCACGCAAGGCGTCAATAATCGCCGGATTCACTTTCATGCCATGGGCAATAGCGGTATGCGCTGGTACACAGTAATGGCACTCGTGCTCAACGTTGATGGTCTGCCAAACAACGGTGAGCTCCTCTGCGTCCAAGCTAGTACTCTGAAATAACTCATGAAGTACCTGATAGGCCTCAAGCGTGGCTGGCGACTCAGCTAACACCGCGTGTAAATTTGGAATCATGCCAAAATTCTTAACCGAATTTTCCAATAATGGCTGGCTGGCCGCCGGCGCGCTTTCTCCGTCATACAATTCAAACTTCATGATGATCTCTCCTAGGGGCAATGTGCTCGCTGCGGTAGTGCGCTGAACATGGACACATAATAGGCAGTGCCTAAAAGCTGGTAAACAACTGATATTGCACCTACCCTGTGCATTTACGCACAGACTATTTTACGACCGATGATTAAAATAAGCGCAACGGGAGCACCAACAATGAACTGGGATGATCTGCGGTTTTTTTTGGCTTTGACCAGGGAGGGCACCGTCAGCGGTGCTGGAAGAGTATTAGCGGTAAAGCACACCACCGTCGCCAGACGAATCAGTGCGCTAGAAGAACAGCTCGGCAGTCGCTTATTTGACCGCCTACCGTCCGGTTACGCGATGACGCAAGTGGCCGAGAATCTTTACCACCACGCATTATCCATGGAGGAGATTGCCCAAGCCGCCGACCGTGAAGTATTTGGTATGGATACACAGCTAACCGGCACCTTAAAACTCACCGCCTCCTACGATGTATTCAGTCGTTTACTGACACCTAAGCTGCAGCAATTTACCGATCAATATCCCGGCATTGATCTTGAGCTATTGTCATCAACCAGCCTTGCTGACCTAGCCAGCCGACAGGCGGATATTGCCCTGCGTTTGACGCCTAAGCCGCCTGAATACCTAGTAGGACGAGAGGTTTTACCACTGCGACATGGCGTCTACGCCAGCAGTCAATATTTGAAAAAGAAGCGCAATACGGAAAAGCTGATTCTATGGGAGCATGAGCGTGACACGCCAGAGTGGGTCAGCGATCATTTCTCTGGTGCCAAGGTCGTGGCTAGAACCACCGAGATTATGACCATGATGGATGCGGTAAAAAACCATATGGGACTGGCGAGGATGCCTTGCTATGTCGCCGACTCAGAACCCAACCTGCGCCGTTTAGACGTCGCCCTAACCCCTTCAAATTGGGGCGTTTGGGTATTGAGCCACGTTGACTTAAGGTCCACCGCAAGAGTCCGAGTTTGCCGCGAGTTTCTCATTGAGGTTATTCAGCAGCAGCGCGAGCTGATCGAGGGACTGGCGTCAAAATACCATTAACAGAATATTAACTAACTCCGTTGATTGGTAAGTCGTATAGAGAACGAGTGCTCGGCTCATAGACTATTAGGAAGTGACGGCACTCACTATATAAAACACACCTTGAAGCCGAATGCCCGAGACTTGAAAGCTTGAGGGTGAGCTATTTGTGATACCTCACCCCATTTTACAATTTCACCTCAGGCTAAATCGCTCCTTAAATAAAGGAACAATTTACTTACTGATACTACTACCCATCGTGTAGCTGAGAATTTTTGGGTATAAATTTGGAAATAATCTCTGAACACGATCCAAAAATTTAGCGTCACTGCCAACAATGATACGGTTACGGCGGGACAGGTAACCCTTAAAGATAATTTCAGCCGCCGTAACAGGAGAAAGCTTTAAGGCATTCTTTTCCATCGATCTAACCATCTTATCTTTGTCGACACCCTGCGCATCAAACACCGCATTTTTCGCAATGCTGGTACTCACGCCGCCCGGATGTACGGTAGCAACGTGTACACCATCGCCCAGCACTTCCATGCGCAGTGATTCTGAAAACCCTTTAACCGCAAATTTACTCGCGCAGTAAGCCGACTGAGTTGGAACACCCACCAAACCAAACAAACTGGAAACATTGACCAGCACACCCTTAGAGGCCTTCAACAGTGGCAGGAAAGCGCGACTGCCGTTAACCACGCCCATAAAGTTGACATCCATAACGCTCGAAAATGCTTCGGGGCTGGTCTCTAAAAAATCACCGACGCGGGTAATACCGGCATTGTTGATCAGCACGTCGGCGCCACCAAAGCGCTTGTCTACCTCGCCAGCCAAGCGTTCGAAGTCCGCAGCGTCGGTCACATTCAGCTCGCGGGTCATGAGCTTATCGGTTGCCAGCTCTTGAGCCAGTGCCTGCAAACCATCGGCATCCATGTCAGCCGCGGCCACCTGAAAGCCTGAGGCGATAAATTTAATAACAAGCTCACGGCCTATGCCGGAAGCAGCACCCGTAATCACAGCAGTTTTCATCTTTCACCTGTTTCAGTTTCACGGGCCTGGCATCACACGCTTTGATAGCAGACCATCATGTAAGAAATTTTATTACTCTATTATCAGCGTTCGGGAGCAGTCATCGATCAAGACAGTCCCCCTCACAGCAGCAACTAGCGCGCCGACACGCCGCCGTCAACCGCAATCGTCTGCCCCGTCATATAGCTGTTGTCCGGCGCAATGATATGCAGCATAGCGCTGACCATTTCGTCTGGCGAGCCAAGGCGTTTCATCGGGCTACCCTGCTCAGCGATCGCTACAAACTCAAGGCCTAAACTTTCGCTGACCAAAGGGGTCGGGCTAAAGAAGGGGCACACTGCATTTACACGGATATTTTTGCGCGCAAACTCAAGCGCGGCGGTTTTGGTGAGACCCACCACCGCATGTTTAGCCGCAGCGTAAGCGGTCAATTTCGGCGCACCGCTTATGCCTGCCATAGACGCGACATTTAAAATACAGCCACCCCCATTTTCTAGCATGAGGGGGATTTGATACTTCATGCCAAAGAACACACCCTTGGCATTAACATTAAAGTTAATGTCCATGTCTTTTTCGGTGGTATCCAGCAAGCTCTTCATGGGTGTGGATATGCCGGCATTATTAATCGCAATATCCAAGCGACCGTATTTCTCGCGCGCCAACTGACAAAGTGCTTCAACATCACGCTCTTTGGAAACATCGCAGGCACAGGCT
>Ga0209826_1000794_pt1 | contig 22535 bp, 18 predicted proteins | sample GOMGulsemesocosm_5_FD_184637 | JGI IMG/M metagenome (GOLD analysis project Ga0209826, IMG submission 184637) | Methane-oxidizing microbial communities from mesocosms in the Gulf of Mexico - GOM15C Gulf of Mexico (SPAdes) (version 2) | ecosystem: Environmental > Aquatic > Marine > Cold seeps... | reverse complement strand
GACCATCAACAATTAACCCTACTTTAGTATTATCATTTAATAATGCACAACCTACTACGCCTGGTTCACGCCCTTGCAATGGTGACATCGCATTAAACAAATGAGTAAAACCTGTAGCACCCGCATTAACGGCTTTTTGTGCGGTTATAAAATCAGCATTGGTATGACCCAAACAAACTTTAATACCTAAGTTAACCATACGAGTAATATCTAAGGGCGATACTGTTTCAGGTGCTAAAGTAACCATCACTTGACCAATATCTTTACGCGAAAACACTTGCCACTCAGCATTGCTAAGTGGACGGATAAGTGCTCCACAATGAGTCCCTTTTTTAGCGAATGATAAATGAGGCCCTTCAAAGTGAATACCGAGAATGCCAGGTATATTCTTAGCTATCGCCTGTGCTATTGCATCAGATGCTTGTCTCATTATTTCTATGTTATCGGTGATCAAGGTTGGCATCATTGCAGTTGTACCAAATTTTGCATGAGCCCCAACAATGATTTTAAGTTGATTTAAAGAAGGAGAGTCATTAAATAAAACACCACCTCCACCATTAACTTGTAAATCTATGTAGCCAGGAACAACTAAACCCGTTGCGCAAACATCTACACGATCAGTATTGTGATCAACTGCGCTAATAACACCATTAGTTATCGTAAACACATGATCATTAACAAAATGTTGACCGTCAAATGATTTTGGTGCATGGAAGCGTATAGTTGTCATTGCGTTTTATCTCGTCATTTCAGTGTTGTTATCGTCTTAGCTTTGTTTTACTAAAAACGTTACTCTTTGCTCTGCGCAGCAATTTTACTTCTAGCATAAAACACTGCGCCAACTGCTGGTGCACTTAGTGGTTCCGATAACTGAGCCTGTATATCTTTATCTAGCCATTTTTGTAACCGGGGAGCTACCCCTCCAAGTATAGATATTCTACCTGGCTTTTTCATTAATAAAACGCCTGCTAAACTATCAATATATTCGGCACCTTCTTTCACAATAGCCAACGCGATAATATCGCCCCGCTCTGCTGCATCAAAAACCAAATTAGCCAATTGGCCATAAAAGGTCGCATTTTTACCGTTAATAGCTTCAACAATACAGATAGGAGATGTGCAGCTAAGTTTTGCTAGTAGAAGATCGTTCATTAAAGACGGGGCAACTATACCGTCTAAAGAAAGCAAAACTTGCTTGATTGCTTGTAAACCAAACCAAGCACCACTACTTTTATCTCCTTGAGGAAAACCATGCCCACCAATGAACTTTTCTTGCCCATCAACACATGAAAAACCGCAAGAGCCAGTACCTGTAACAATAACAGCACCGTTAGCATTATGGTGAGCACCCAAGCAAGCAATGACTAAGTCATGGGCTAAAAACATTTTTTTAAACGGGTGTTGCCATGCGTTCATTTTTTCATACCATGCTGGCAAGTTTACGCCTGCTAAGCCAACGCCTGCAACTAATTCATTTAAAGCTATAGTTTCTAAACCCGCATTTATTAATGCTAATTTAGCAGACTCAGTAATTGAATGGGTTGCTTGTTCAAAACCATGTACAGGGTTGCCTGGTCCTGAAATTCCTGTTCCTAAAATCTCATTATTTTCATTCATTATAATAGCGTTACATTTACTACCACCACCATCTATACCTAAAAATAGCGTGTCGTTATCATCATTTGTAAGCATATTTACATAGCTCCTAGAGTTTTAAGTGAACAGGTAATAGAAAACAGAATAAAGTTTGAATTGCTATAAGATCATTGAAAAAACCAATAGACTCAAATTACTTCAAGGGATGGGCTTCAGTGTACTTACTATAAGTCAAATAAGTCGTGAGAAAATAGACGTTAGAATGGCAACAAAAAATAAACACTTTTACAGGTGGTGTTTGTTAAGCACTATTTTTTTGATAAATAGACAGCAACATTTCTACTTCCGCGTAAGGTAATTCACATTCATCAACTATTTCATCAATGGCAGCGCCTTTTTTAGCTAACTTAATAGCACGGGAATAGAATTTATCATCACTTTTTTCATCTTGTAATAAAGTAAGACTTTCTTGCTGATTATGCAGTTGAGTTTTTAACGTATTTATTCGGTGTTCAAGTTGTTTGGAAACTTGAGTATGTTCTAATAATGAGTGTTCATGTTTTTCTTGCACATTTTTAATACTTTTTTGTAATGCATCATTCGTTAATTGCAAATTATTAAGTAATAATTCATTTGCTTGCCATTGTGACTCTAATAAAATAAAACGTAATTTTCCTCTTGCTGTTATGACAAATAAAACAGCAAGAGATAAAGTACTAAACACTAAAGCGATGACAGTAAGGATAGGTACAGCTAACAAAGACATATAAAAGCTCAAATAAATGACTTTAAAATTTAGAACTGTTTAAGCTCGTCCCACTCATCATCAGAGAGTAATTTATCTAAGTCAACCAAAATCAATAACTCACCTTCACGATTAGTAACACCTTGAATAAATTGCGCACTCTCCTCATTACCTACATTCGGTGCAGCTTCAATCTCAGAAGCTTTTAAATAAACAACTTCAGAGGCACTATCCACCAAAATTCCAACTATTTGTTGTTCTGACTCTATAACAATAATACGTGTATCATCAGTTATTTCACAAGGTGACAAATTAAAGCGAGAGCGAGTATCAATAACAGTAACAACATTACCACGCAAATTAATAATGCCTAATACATATGATGGAGCACCAGGTACAGGGGCAACTTCATTATAACGAAGGATCTCTTGCACCTGCATAACATTAATACCATAGCTTTCACTTTCTAGCTTGAACGTTACCCATTGAAGTATTTCATCCTTTGCATTAGTTTTATCAGTAGTACTACTTTTTTCATCAGACATACTATTTGCCTCTCAGTTTATATTTTTATGAATGTATGAATGCTAGCTTAAAATACTTTTTATACACATATTTAGCTAACTATAAATAACATTATGAATCAACTTGATAAATTCCGCTACCCTCATTGAGTAATTCTATCAATGAATCAACATCAAGTAACGCACACATTTTATCTTTCACTAAACCCGCTAACCAAGGTCGTTTACTTGGAGAATCTAACCATTTTACTTGTTCTTGATTTAATGTCACTGTATCAACTAAACTTTCAGCAGTTAAACCCCAAGCACTATCACTCAGCATAATAATATATTGATAATTTAATGACTCTTTCATTATAGTATCGCATTTTTCAGGCATTACCCATAAAGCAGTATCAACAACATTAATTTTATTTTCACGATGAAGCATTACGCCCTTAAACCATTCAGGTTTTCCCATTAACGGGGTGATTTTATCAATTGCATGAATTCCACCTAATTCAATCAGTGGCACGGCTACAGTTAAACCACCAACATTAAAAAATAATACCTGAAAGTCACCTTGGCGGTAAGTTTTCTCTGTTTTTCTTTTTATTATTTTTGTTGCTAAAATGTCAGCACTTTTTTGTGTGGTTAGAGTATCTTCGTTACTTGATAACCTAGCCTCACTACTAACTTCAATAATATGACTATTCTGTGTGCCTTGTTTTGCCTTTGGCTTTATGATTTGTGGCGCACTATTTTGCGTATTAACTTCAGCAGATGCAATTTTAAGCTCTGCATTAACGTTTTTTAATAAGACTTCTAAACGTTTGTTTTCTGAGATACTCGTAGTTTTACTGGGTGATTCATGATTTTTATTTACTTGGTTACATAAATCATCCGTCAATAACTCAGACAGATAATTTTTCATTACTTTTTTACTTGCTGATAACGCTTTTGCCATTATTTAGTACTTCTGTTGGGTAATTTCATTAAATAATCTAATAGGAGTTTATAAGCAGAAATACCCCGTGAATTTGGTGAATAATGTGAAGGCACTTTTTGAGATTCACTGGCATTTCTAAAATTAGTGTCAACAGGAATTACACTAGGCCATACTTTGTCATCATAGATTTCTTGTAATTGTTTATGAGCCACAATTGATGCTTTGGTACGTTTATCAAACATAGTAGGAACAATGGTATATTGAAAAGGCTCATTTTGCTCACCTTGCATTATTTCCATCGTTTTTATCATCCGATCTAAGCCTTTTAACGCTAAGAATTCAGTTTGTACTGGTACCACAATACGATCGGCTGCGGCTAAAGCATTAACCATCAACACGCCTAATACTGGCGGACAATCCATTAAAACATAGTCATAATTTTCTGATATTTTTTGCATAGCCTTTTTCAAAACCAAACCCATGCCGCCTTTAGTACCAAGCGAACGATCAAGTGTTGCTAAGCCCATCGTTGCTGGCAATATATCAATATTACTGTATTGTGTTGGGCATAAGCTTTGCAAAATTTGTTCTTTTGACGATATTTGTATAAATAAATTATAAACACTTAAATCTAAATCTTCTGACTCTATACCAAAATAATAGCTTAGTGACGCATGAGGATCAGTATCTACAAGCAAAACTTTTTTACCACCCTCAGCTAACAAACCCGCTAAAGCAATGGTGGTAGTCGTTTTTCCAACGCCACCCTTTTGATTTGCTACAGTCCAAACTTCCAATTATTTTCCCTTATTTTTCTGAATAATTTCGCTTTGATTGATTGAATTTTCAGCGTCAGTACGCGTAGTAATACGAATACCACCATTAGGTAACTGTATTATTTTGATATCATTACTTTGCTCATTTTTAGACAGAACTTTAGTAATCGAGGCAACATCTTTAACACTAATAATAGGTGTATTAAGTAAATTTGATTTTTCCAAACCATACTTTGAAATAGCAACAACCACTTTTCTATTTTTGGCACGGCCCAATTTTGTTAAATTAGTTGCACTTGGATAATACTGACCATAACCTTCAATAGCCATACGAGCAGGGTTCATTCCTAAATTTTCTAACAACCGCAAAATAGCAGTCGCACGATAAACAGATAGCTCCCAATTAGAGGGGAAAATTTCAGTGTGAATTGCTTGGTTATCAGTATAGCCTCTTACACGAATAAAGTTAGTAACCCCATCTAAAATGTTATAAATAACTGTTAAGATTTTAGTAGCTGAATTAGTTGCCGATGAAGATCCGCTAGGGAATAACAAAGCACTGTTTAACTCTATTTCAAGCCAATCGCCATCAATATGTAATTGAGCATAACCCGATTCAACCAATTCATATAAAGCCGTATGAAGTTCTTCTTCAAGTGATGTTAAATTAGAACCTACTTGTGAATTTGAGATATTTGATAATGCTTGCTTACCTTCTAACAATTGCGGGCCAGCAACATCAAGTATGCCATCACCATACAATTTTTTATTTGATTTACTCGTATTCACATTCAGAATATCATCGCCATGCCCTCTGTTTTTAGGTTTTTCATCATTTGCTTGAAAAACACGCCCTACAGATTCGGTAATCGTTTCAAAAGGTTTTTCATTAGCCATTGCCATGGCATAAAGCACAACAAAAAGCGCAAAAAGTAACGTCATATAATCAGCGTAAGAAACAAGCCATCGATGAACATTATCATGCTCTACGGTGTGCCTTCTCTTACTAAAACGGTTCATTGCGCCAACCTAAAAGCAGATAATTTATTTTCTATTGCACGAGGATTTTCACCATGTGCTATGGCCGTTAACCCTTCTAAAATCATTTCACGATACAGTGTTTGTTGGTGAATAATAGATCTTAATTTGTTCGCAATAGGTAAGTAAATAAAATTGGCAAAACCAACACCGTAAATAGTAGCAATAAATGCCGTGGCAATACCTTCCCCAAGTAAAGAAGGCTCTGTTAAGTTATTCATGGCATGAATTAAACCCAATACGGCCCCTAAAATACCTATTGTTGGACTATACCCGCCCATTGCTTCAAAAATATTTGCAGATCGTAAATTATGCTCTCGATATAAATCTAAGTCTAAATCTAAAGAGACTTTTAAGTTATCAAGTTCTACACCATCAACTAATAAATTTAAACCTTTTCGAATAAAATCATCTTCTTCATCTAAGGCGATACTTTCCAAAACTAAAAAGCCTGATTCACGTGATTTATCAGCCCAAGAAATTATATTGTCAACCCCTAAGTTCACATCATAATGAGGTGGGAAAACAATCCACTTTAACAATGACATTGCATGAAAAAACTGACTCGCTGATGATTGCAACATTACAGCGCCTAATGTACCGCCAACAACAATAATAAATGCAGGTAGTTCAAAAAGGGCAGATATAGAGCCTCCTTCTAAGGTAAAGCCTAAATAAAGTGCTAAAATCGCTATTAATAAACCAGCAACACTAAGCTTATCCATGCTTAATTTCCTTAATAATTGAAGTAGCAATACTATCTAACGGTAATGATAATTGTGAAATACCTGCCACATGTACTGCTTGTGGCATACCATAAACAACACAAGATTGTTCATCTTGAGCCCATATAGTTGCCCCTTTACTTTTTAACATTCGAGCACCGTCTCTACCATCAACACCCATTCCCGTTAAAATTATACCTAATACATTACCGCCATAAATTTTAGCTGCCGAACCAAAACTAATATCAACACTAGGTTTGAAAGTTATTTTTTCTGAATTATCATCAATTATTTTAATTTTTGCTGCGTTTTCTGTACCTGAAATAATCATTTGACGACCACCTGGTGCTAAATAAGCACAACCTACTTTTAAAGTATCACCATCACTCGCTTCTTTTACTTCAATATTACAAATTGAATTTAAACGATTAGCAAAAGCCTGTGTAAAAGTGGCAGGCATATGTTGTACTAATATTATTGGCAAAGGAAAATTTTGTGGCAGTTGAGTCAGGATTTTTTGTAAAGCAACAGGTCCTCCTGTAGAAGTTCCAATAGCGAGTAATTTATATTTTTTTCTTGAGGCTTTTATTAAAGTAGATTCAGCTTGTTTTACATGATGTTGTGTAGGTGTTGACCTAAGTGATTTTCTTGTTTGTAATGGTACTCTAGTAAGCGGTGCTTTATTTAGTACACTCGTTTTTTTTGTTGATGATGATCCCAATGATGAAGTTTGAGTAAAACCACGTTTACGCGCAAGTTGCGCAACACGTTGACGCAATAAACCACCAGCTTCATCACTCGTTTGCGCTATTTCGCTAAATTTCTTAGGAAGAAAGTCTAACGCACCTGCCTCAAGCGCTTCTAATGTTGATTTTGCTCCTTGATGTGTAAGAGAAGAAAACATTAAAATAGCGGTAGGTGATTGTGCCATGATTTTTTTTACCGCAGCAATACCGTTTAAAACTGGCATTTCAATATCCATGGTAATAACATCAGGCTTAAGCGATAATGCTTTACTTACCGCTTCTTGACCATTTACAGCAACATCAATGACTTCAAGCAGTGGGTCTTTATTGAGTATATCTGTGACTCGCCGTCTAAAAAAACTTGAATCATCAACAACGAGTACCTTATAGGTCATTTACTTTCTCTATTTATTACAGTAATTACTTGTTATATGTACTCATGAGCGCAATTTTTTATTTACGGGTGACTTTTTAGCATAAAATCGTAACATATTGGGAATATCAATAATCAAGGCAATACCACCATCACTAGTAATAGTTGCTCCTGCCATTCCAGGTGTACCGTGCAATAATTTATCTAGTGGTTTAATAACCACTTCTTCTTGCCCTATTAGTTTATCAACAACAAAAGCAACTTGTTGATTTCCTAATTGCACGATAATTACATGTCCTTTATCACGCGGTTTATCTTTATAACCTTTAACTAGCCATTGGTCTAAATAAAACATTGGGATAGGTTTATCACGAACAATTATAGTTAATTGACCATCAACATTATTTGTATTACTTAAATCAAGATGAAAAATTTCATTGACTGCAGCTAACGCTAAAGCAAATGTTTGCTTACCTAACATAACCATTAAGGTTGGTAATATCGCTAATGTAAGTGGTACTTTGATTTCAAGAACAGTACCCACTCCCATTTCAGAATCAATACTTACCGTACCATTTAGTTGACTAATTTTGGTTTTCACCACGTCCATGCCTACACCGCGACCAGACACTTCTGAAATTTCAGTTTTAGTAGAAAAACCAGGAGCAAATATTAGACTAAAGGCTTCTTTGTCTGACATTTTTGCAGCACCTTCAGCATCAAGGACACCACGGTCAATCGCAATATTTTTTAATTTTTCTGCGTCCATACCTGCACCATCATCTTTGATGGTTAATAGAATATGGTCACCTTCTTGTGAAGCAGAAAGAACAACAGTACCTTGACGAGGTTTACCCATAGCTTCACGAACATCGGGTACTTCAACACCATGATCAACCGAGTTTCGAACCAAATGCACTAAAGGATCAGCAAGTGCTTCTACTAAGTTTTTATCTAAATCAGTTTCTTCGCCTTCTAAAATAAGTTTAATATCTTTATCTAAACTACGAGCCAAATCACGAACAACACGCGGAAAACGTCCAAATACTTTTTTGATTGGTTGCATGCGCGTTTTCATTACTGCGCCTTGCAAGTCTGTCGTTACTGCATCTAAATTTGAAACCGCTTTATTTAAGTCTTCATCATCTGATGTTATACCTAAACTAGTTAAACGATTTCGTACTAACACTAACTCACCAACCATATTCATGATTTTATCAAGTCGTTTAGTGTCAACCCTAACCGTTGTTTCACCTTGCGGTATCGCTGGTTGTGCGGCCTTTTTAGCAGGTACTTTTTTCGCTGCTTTTGTGCTTGCTACTTTGGGTGCTTGAACTGTTTTAGGTGTAGAAGATACAGCCTTGGGTGCTGAAGTAGGTTTAGTTTTGGGTACTGGTGTTGAAACAGAGTTTTCAACTTCTGCTTTAGAGGCTTTAGGCGCTTGGCCTTTACCATGAAGCTCATCAAGTAAACTTTCAAATTCGTCATCATCAATTTCATCGGAAGATGAACTAGGCGCTGAATTAGGTTTAGTCACATCTGCAGAGAAGGCACCTTGACCATGCAATTCATCAAGCAATGATTCAAATTCATCATCAGAAATATCACCACTACTATCACTAGATAGAATAGCTGCTGGTTGAGATGGTACCGCTGAGGCGCTGCCTCCGCCATGTAACTCGTCAAGTAAACGTTCAAATTCATCCTCACTCATTTCATCTGAAGAATCGTTTGTTGAGGTATTTGAAATCATTGGCTCTGGTGTGGCTTCAATAATAGTTGCTGCCGCAGGTTTTTCTTGCCCTTCGGGCACACTTAAGCGTTTCAATTCAGCTAATAGTCCTGGATCAGCAGTTTCTAATGGCTCCTTATTTTGCACTAAAGCGAACATCTCATTGACAGTATCAAGTGCAGATAAAATAGTATCCATTAGATCAGAATTAACCGTACGCTGACCATTCCTGAGTAAATCAAAAATATTTTCAGCACCATGACAAACTTCAACTAACTCATGTAAAGCTAAAAAGCCTGCACCACCTTTGACCGTATGAAAACCACGGAAAATTGCATTTAATAGCTCGGCATTATCAACATCATTCTCAAGCTCGACTAACTGCTCAGAAAGCAATTCGAGTATTTCACCTGCTTCGATTAAAAAATCTTGTAGAATTTCTTCATCTGCTTCAAAGGACATTCAGTGGCTCCTATTTAGAATCCTAAACTTGATAAAAGATCATCAACATCATCTTGATCTTCAACAACATCATTTCTATTTTCTTTGTTAACGATTGGGCCTTCCACCAAATTATCACCTACTTTAGGTTGCGTATTTGTTGATTCAGACGTGATACCAAAAGCCGTTAACATACTGATTAAACTTTCTTCAACTTCTCGAACTAAATCGATAACTTTACGTATAACTTGCCCAGTTAAATCTTGGAAGTCTTGTGCCATCAATACATCAGTCATTAAACTATGAATAATTGTGGTATCTTTATCTGTGGTAATAAGTAAAGTATCAATATCGACACACAAACTTTTAAATTCTGTCAAGTCTATTTTATTGTTCATTAGCTTAGCCCACAAAGGGTTAACTGCCTGAATCTGCTGGGTAATATTATCAACAAGTGGAAATATTGACTCTACTGCATCCATGGTTTTATTAGCCGCTTCTTCTGTACGGGTAATAACATAATTCAAGCGTTCTTTAGCATCAGGAATATCTGATGTAGCTAAGTCACTCAACCGTGAATCGACTTGAAAATTATTTAACGAGTCATGAAGTTGGCGCGTTAATTTACCTATTTCAGCAAATAATTCAGAGTTGATTGGGTTTTGAATCTCAGCGAGTAGCGCATTGGCTTTATCCTGCTGATCATTTTCTAAAAATTCAACCAAAGATTTGGCCTGCTCTAAAGAAACCTGACCCATCGTTGCTATACTCATTAAAATCCTTAATACCTAAAACAAAAGATGACTATATTAAATGCTTAAATGCCATAATTTTTTGTGTATTGTTCAAAGTATTGTTAAACAAAACCTTGTCAAATAATATTGTTATTCTCAATAGTAGTTTGTCGAGAATAACAATAAATAATTAAAAATAATTAACCTAAACGTTCAAAAATTTTATCTAATTTAGTTTTTAGTGTTGCTGCAGTAAAAGGTTTAACAATATAACCATTAACGCCTGCTTGAGCTGCCATAACAATTTGTTCTTTTTTCGCTTCAGCAGTAATAAGCAATACAGGAATATGCGCTAAATTTGCATCAGCACGTATTGCTTTTAATAAATCAATCCCTTGCATACCAGGCATATTCCAATCGGTCACAACAAAATCAAAACTTCCTCCCTGAAGCATAGGTAATGCGGTACTACCGTCATCAGCTTCTTGAATGTTAGTAAAGCCTAAATCACGTAACAAATTTTTTACTATACGTCTCATGGTTGAAAAATCATCAACAACAAGCACTTTCATATTTTTATCCAAGGCACCCTCCGGCGAAACATTCTAATTATCGGTTATTCACTTTATATTAGTCACTGAAAAAAGCATATTCAGTATTCTTATAAATTCTACTATAACTTAGTTTAATTAATTATTTTAGTTATTATTAATTTAACTTTGCCAAGATTGCATTCTTGCTTTTAATCTATGCATTGCTTGACTGTGAATTTGGCTAACACGTGATTCACTCACATCAATAACTTGTCCAATTTCACGTAAATTCAATTCTTCATCGTAATATAACGACAGTACTAAAGCTTCTCGTTCGGGTAAAGCACTAATGCAATCTTTCAACCCTTTTTTAAAAGCTTTATGCTCAATTTTTTGATATGGATCATCCCCATGATAAGTATCCTCAAATTTAAGCGCATCTTCACTAACAGTAAGATCGTCAATCGCCAGTATTTTTCCTGAACTTACTTCACTTAATATATGATGATATTCATTTAATGAAATATCAAGTTTTTCAGCCACTTCAACATCAGAAACATCGCGACCTAATTTAGCTTCTAATTGCTTTATCGCTTCTGATACCATACGGCTGTTTCTATGAACAGATCGGGGCGTCCAATCACCACGACGTATTTCGTCTAACATTGCACCGCGAATACGAATACCCGCAAAGGTTTCAAAACTTGCGCCTTTAGCACTATCAAAGTTATTGGCTGCTTCAAATAAACCAATCATACCCGACTGAATTAAGTCATCAACAATAACACTTGATGGCAGCCTAGCGAGTAAGTGGTACGCAATTCGTTTGACTAATACAGTGTGCTGTTCCAGCAGAGCCGATTTATCTATTTGATTGTTATAAACATTAGATTTCACCACATTAATACTCAAAACACTCAAATTCAATAAATAAATTAGTAATCTAGCAATTTTTCAATAAAAAACTCTAAATGACCTGATGCTTGATTAGGGATTGGCCAAGTCGTTATTTTAGTCGCTAAGCCTTTAAACGATTTTGCCGCTGGTGATTCAGGAAAAGCTTCCACTATGGCTTGTTGTTTACGCACTGATTTTCGTATATTTTCATCAAAAGGTACCACAGCAACTAACTCGAGGGAAACATCTAAAAACCTATCCGCAACAGTAGTCAATTTAGCGAATAATTGTTGCCCTTCTTTGGCGCTACGCACCATGTTAGCAACAACTTTAAATTTAAACACGCCATGATCTCGACTTAATAATTTCATTAATGCATAACAATCAGTAATTGATGTAGGTTCATCACAAACAACTAACATGACATCTTGTGCTGCACGCGTAAAACTGAGCACCATATCTGAAATACCTGCAGCCGTATCAACAATCAATATATCGAATTCAGTTTTCATTTCACTAAAAGCACGAATTAAACCCGCATGTTCAGGAGGTGTTAAATCCACCATTGACTGCGATCCAGAGGTCGCTGGAATGATTTTTATATTACTTGGACCCGTAATAATTATGTCATCAAGTTCACATTCACCAGACAATACATGTGATAAATTACGCTTTACCCTTAAACCTAACATAACATCAACATTAGCTAAGCCTAAATCAGCATCAAGTACTAATACACGCTTCCCTTGTTGACCAAGTGCAATAGCAGTATTTAAAGACACATTAGTTTTACCAACACCGCCCTTACCTCCAGATACTGCTATAACTTTAATTTGTTTTAAACCCTGCATTTTTCTTAAGCCGCTCGCTTGATCTGACATTTATTACTTCTTTTATTACTTTTATCTTATTTCTTTAGTGTAGTAAAGAAAACAACCTCAAAATATTTATAAAACAGAAGCTCATGCTACTGGTATTGATATAGCGTTTATTTCCGGTTTTATAAAGACGTTACTTTGCTTTTTTGACTTAGCTACCATCCTATCTGCAAGAGCAACTAGTTTTTCAGCATTTGCTACTTTAATATCTTCTGGAACTCTTTGTCCGTCAGTAAGATAACCTATTGGCAAGCCATTTTGAATAGACGTTGTAATAATTTCGCCAATACTGACACTTTCATCAAGTTTAGTGTAAATACAACCCGATAATGGTATTTTTTTAAAGCGATCTACATTTTCTTGCATTACTTGTTGTTGAGTATTCGCTGCTAACACCAAGTAATTTCTAATTCTTACTCTAGCATTAGAGACTAAGTTCGCTAAATTTTCAGCCAAACGCATGTCTCTTTGCCCCATACCTGCCGTATCAATTAAAATTAATTTCTTTTTAGAGAACTGCTGTAATAAAGTATCTAAGGCTTGACTGTCTTTAGCAAGTTTTACCTGACAACCGATAATCTTTCCATACGTAGCAAGCTGTTCAAAACCAGCAATACGGTAAGTATCTGTAGAAATTAATGCCACTTCGTCATGCCCATGCATTTGTGCATAACGTGCAGCAAGCTTTGCAATCGTTGTTGTTTTACCAACGCCTGTTGGCCCAACTAAAGCAATAACACCACCACGATGAATAATATCATTTTTAGTCGTGTTAATTTGTTCACTAATAAGTTTAGTTGCTTGTTGCCAAGCTTCGTTTTCATGAGATTGTGCTGGAACATAACCTGCTATTTGATCCGCAATTTGCTCGTTTAATCCTAAATCGAGTAAACGTGAAACTAATACTGCTCGTTGGGGATCTTTTTGTGCCATGTCTTGCCACATTAAGCCTGATACTTGGTGTTCAAGTAACTCTCTAATTGACGTCATTTCTTGTTGCATTTTATCAAAGTCGTACTGGCTTACATTAGATTTTTCGTCAGAATACGAGTCTGATGTCAGGTTATCAGCCATTTGTGTCGCTTGCGTGGCAATATGCTCTGTTGATAAGTCTTTTTGATTAGTGGTTTCGTATGGTGCTGGAATACTACCATCAGGTTTTGAGTGGCATAAACGTTCAGTAAAACTTCGTAGTTGCTGCTCAATATTTACATCGTCTACTGCATTTTTGGGTGAGCTTTCAATTGGGATGTCATTTGATATTTCAGTTGAATGAGGCTGTTGAACTTGACGATTTAGTAACGCAGATAAACTATCTGATGGGCTGCTAGCTTTCGGCGAACTAATATTCTGCCCAAATGCCTTCGCTGGTATTTGTTCATTTACACTTTCATTGTTACTAAGCTTTACCACATCGTTAGGCATTTCACGTACCGTATTTTCTGAGGCTACTTGCACAGGTTTTGCTTCAGGCACTGATTGGTCATAATCAATCGCAGCCATTAGTTCAATACCCTCGGGGATCTTTTTATTAGACATGATGACCGCATCTACGCCTAATTCTTCTTTAATTTGTGCTAATGCTGTACGCATATCTCTGGCAACAAAACGTCTAATTTTCACAATTGACTCCTCAGTACAGCTTCAAGCTAAAAGTATTAAGTGGTAAGTAGGAAACTTCACTGCCTATCAAACTTAAGCTTACAATGTATATCTTTTGCTATTGCCCAATGGCACTTACAATTTTAATTTGTTTATCATCAGGTATTTCTTGATAAGAAATGACCCGCAACCCAGGTATAGTGTACTTCACAAACTTAGCTAATACAGTACGTAAAATACCCGACGTTAATAATATAGGCGTATCGCCAGCCATTTCTTGCTGCTGAGCCCCCTCTGTTAAAGATTTTTGTAGTCGTTCAGCCAAACCAGGTTCAATACCTGCGCCATCGTCTCCAGCCATTTGCATTGACTGATGCAACATTTGTTCCAGCTCAGGTGCCAATGTTATGACAGGTACCTCAACGTCTGCACCAACTAAATCTTGAATGATAAATTTACGTAAGCTAATACGAACAGCCGCGGTTAACACTTCTGCATCTTGGCTTTTAGGGCCATATTCCACTAACGTTTGTACAATAGAGCGCATGTCACGTACCGCAACACCTTCATTCATTAAGCTTTGTAATACTTTTACAACAGTGCCTAGAGTCAATGTTTCCGGAATAAAGCCTTCCACTAATTTAGGGTAAGTTTTCGCTAACATATCAAGTAAATTTTGTACTTCTTCATGCCCTAATAATTGTGATGCATTATTGGTTAGAATTTGACTTAAATGAGTCGCTAATACCGTTGCAGAATCAACCACAGTATAGCCTAATGTTTGTGCTTGTTCTCGTTGATTTTGATTTATCCAAATAGCATCTAAGCCAAAAGCGGGGTCTTTAGTAGCAACCCCATCAAGCTTACCAAACACTTGCCCTGGATTAATCGCTAACTCTTGATCATGACGAATTTCAGCACTACCAATAGTAACACCCATTAAGGAGATTTGATAAGTATTCGGATCTAAATCCAAGTTATCGCGAATATGTACTGCAGGAACGAGGAACCCAAACTCTTGTGATAATTTTTTACGCACCCCTTTAATCCGGCTGAGTAGCTCCCCTCCTTGTGCTTTGTCTACCAACGGGATTAAACGATAGCCAATTTCTAAACCAATAACATCAACATGATTGACATCATCCCAGTCTAACTCTTTAACTTCATCTTCTTTTTTCTGATTTTGAACTTGTTCCTCTTGCGCTATTTTTTCTACCTCAACAGCCTTGTTTGCTTTACGTTTAGTACCTAAATAAGCAGTACCCGCAATAATCCCTGAAAAAAGAAGAAAAACAAAATGGGGCATACCTGGAATAACACCCATTACAAACATTACGCCAGCCGCAATATACAATGATTTTTCTTGCCCTAATTGGCTACTAACTTGTTCACCCATATCTTGAGCGGTGTTTTGACGCGTAACCACAATGGCGGTAGCAACAGAAAGTAACAAGCCTGGAATTTGCGCTACTAAACCATCACCAATAGTGAGTAAAGTATAAATTTCAACTGCGCTATTAAAACTTAAATCATGTTGAACCATACCAATAATTAAGCCACCAACTATATTGATGAATAAAATTAAAATACCCGCAATAGCATCACCTTTAACAAATTTACTAGCTCCGTCCATTGAGCCATAAAAATCAGCTTCACTGGTCACTTCAATACGGCGGTCTTTCGCTTGTTCTTGAGTAATAAAGCCAGCATTTAAATCAGCATCAATAGCCATTTGCTTACCAGGCATCGCATCAAGCGTAAAACGTGCAGTAACTTCAGCAATACGCCCTGCACCTTTAGTAACCACAACAAAATTAATAATAATAAGAATTAAAAACACGACTAAACCAACCGCGTAATTACCACCAATCACCACTGAGCCAAAAGCCTCAATAACCTTACCTGCTGCATCTGTTCCTTCATGACCTTCCAATAAAACTACTCGCGTACTAGCGACGTTAAGGGCAAGGCGTAAAATAGTGGCAATGAGAATAACAGATGGAAAAGATCCAAACTCTAAAGGTTTCAAGGTATAAACTGTAATCAATAAAACCACTAAAGAAAGCGCGATATTGAAAGAAAACAACATATCTAGTAACCATGATGGCATAGGTAGAATAACCATACCCAACGCAGCCATCACTAATAATGGCGTACCTATACCAGAGAAGTGACTGAGTTTTTTCTTATCAAATTGATTAAAATAGGCAGTTAATTGCATTGTACTCACGTTACCTTGAAATACTTGTTTCAACAAATGATATTATAAGTATCAATACTATTCGCTGTTGATGATTATTTTTTGACGTTAGTATCAAACATGCAAGAGTTGCACCAGAAAAATCAATGTGAAATTTATATTCTCTAAACCATATCAACTTTTAAAAAATTCATTAACATATTCATAATACATAAAAATGCGAGCTTCAGGGGTGGTATCGATCGTGTTATTATTGAATGCAGGGGACGATTTAAGCATAGACTATTAGGTAATTAATTATTATTTTAGCTAGAGAATACCTCTTTAATCTATTTCATTTTGTTATACCTTAAATTATTACTGAATAAAACAGCTCCTTTTATAACCTTTTTCTTTTCCTTAACCATGCTAGGGTTGTTTACTCATAACTGGATTATTTATTAGTTTTTTTGCTAGTATTTTAGAAATTTATATTTCATTCTGATCAATAAAATAAATGGTGACTTTTGAACACACTGAACCTACATGGCAATATTACCGATTTTATGCAACTGTTTGCAAGAGCAAGTGATGCATCTTTAATCGTAAAGGATGGTGTTTTTATCGATTGTAATATGGCTGCTTTGGTCATATTTGGTTACCCCAATAAGTCTGCGTTACTTAATCACCGTCCTGAAGACTCTTCACCAGAGTTTCAACCAGATGGTCAGCGTTCTGTGGAAAAAGTAAAAAAAATGATCTCGTTGGCGTTTCAAAAAGGGCAGCATCACTTTGAATGGGAGCGAGTTCGGTATGGCGGCCAGAGTATCATTCTTGACGTGTCATTAACCTCTATTACACTCAAGGGTGAAAAATATCTGCACGTTTTATGGCGTGATCGCTTAGGGCAAATATCTAAAAAACAAACTGACTCTATGCAACAATTCATTGAAAAAATGGGGGATGCACATTTAATTCTTAAAGGGGGGGTTTACATAGAATGTAATCAGGCTGCCGTTGACTTGCTTGGTTACCCAGATAAAAAAATGCTGTTAAAAAAAGGTCGCCGTCATTTTTATCCTACCTTGCAAGCCAACGGTCACAATTCAATAATGCAAGCACTTAAGAATATTGAGAAAACCCGTCAAGACGGCTCTTACACTTTCGAGTGGACTTATAAAAAGTACGATGGCTCACTTATGAATGTTACCGTGATGATGACTTTTGCCATTGTTGATGGTGAAGAAATTCTTCACATTGTTTGGCGAGATTTAACCCCTCAACTTGAAGCTCAATCTGACTCAATAAAAGCGCTATTGAAAAGAATTGGTGATGCTACCTTATTGATTAAGGGAGATAAATTTGTTGACTGCAATCAAGCAGCAGTAGAGCTACTTGGCTATCCAAATCAAGCATTATTATTAAACATGCACCCTAGCCAAATATCACCACCCATTCAACCTAACGGAAAAAATTCACTTGAGATGTCGAGTGAAATTATGAAAAAAGGTTATGTGGAAAGAAGTGATTACTTTGAATGGACACATCTAAAATATGACGGTTTACCGATCATTGTCGAAGTTTTGTTAACACCTGTTTCCATTAATAACGAACAGATGATTCACGTTATTTGGCGAGATCTCACCGAAGCAAAAAGGCAGGAAAATGCATTAAAAAATTTAGCTCATTATGACTCATTAACCGGCTTACCAAATCGGGTACTGTTCTCAGATCGGTTTGAACAAGCTATTTCTCACAGTAAGCGTACAAAAACACAGTTAGCCATTTGTTTTTTAGATATTGATAACTTTAAACCCATCAATGATCGGTTTGGGCATGATATTGGTGACAAACTGCTTATTGAAATTGCCAACCGAATATCTAATTGCATACGAAATGAAGATACCGTCTCGCGTATTGGAGGCGATGAGTTTACCTTATTATTAGGAGATTTTGATACGTATGTCGCCTGCGAACAATTAATCGAGCGTATTTTATATAATCTCAGTACGGCTTACCTGATTGATAAACAATCTTTTAATATAACGGCATCATGCGGTATTACGATGTACTCACCCAATGATAAAATAATAGATATTGACAGCTTAGTTAGACAAGCTGACCATGCCATGTATGAGGCTAAATCAACAGGTAAAAACAAGCTTTCTTTTTTTAATGCCGAAATAGAGCGTTCTTCACAACAGCACCATGTATTTTTACGCCGTGTATCGCAGGCGATACTCACAAATGAACTCGTTCTACATTATCAACCTAAAATAAATATGCGTATTGGTAAAATGTTTGGCGCTGAAGCGTTAATTCGATGGCAACACCCTGATAAAGGTTTACTCACACCTGTCAATTTTTTACCAAAAATAGAAGGGACAATTGTAATGATTGATATTGGTAACTGGGTGATAAAACAAGCATTAATACAACTTGAACAATGGATAACAGAAGGTAAACATTGGGTCGTGAGCATTAATATAGATGCTCACCATTTTACACAGATCAATTTTATTAATGATTTAAAACAAGCATTAGATAAACACCCAACGGTTCCTGCTGAACTGCTAGAAATTGAAATACTTGAAACAGTTGCCATTAATAACTTAGCACAGATAACTAAACTCATTCACCAATGTCAGGCACTTGGTGTTAATTTCGCATTAGATGATTTTGGAACAGGTTACTCCTCACTTTCCTACCTAAAAAGTCTACCCGTAGAGTGGATTAAAATAGATCAAAGTTTTGTACGTGATATGTTGGAAGATGAGCAGGATTTATCCATTATAGATGCCATTATTACTTTATCTAAAGCTTTCAAGCGAAAAACTATTGCTGAAGGTGTTGAAACGGTTGAACAAGGCGTTGCGCTTCTGGAATTAGGCTGTGAGAATGCACAAGGATATGGCATTGCTAAGCCTATGCCCGCTGAAAATATCATTGCATGGGAAAACAAATATCAATCACATAGATCATGGTTCGACCCTTCTTGATAAAATAAACCAACGAGTCTAAATCTAAATACGTGCCTTATCTCAAGTTCCAAAGGTGCAGAAGTAGCGTAATTCACCGCTTTAAAAAAACACGGCTATCTTTCTAAATCATGCCAATCTGACTAACTAAGTGCTAAGTGAGCTTTAAAAAGCTTAAAGTTTAAATAACGATGTTTCGAGTTTGAAATAACAAGTTTAGGAAACAACACACTGATAAAATTGCATAAGCATGATCAGAGTCTCCATCTAAAAAAATTGTTTTCACTATTTCACCAACTTTATGATCATGATATAATTTTTCACCTTTTTATTTCGTATATAACTTACATGCCAGTTACCTCTTTAAACAAAGCCCCCTCACAATCAAAGCCTCTTGCACAAACCAAAGTTATTGTTGGTATGTCTGGCGGTGTCGACTCTTCAGTATCTGCTTATTTATTAAAAGAGCAAGGTTACCAAGTTGAAGGCTTGTTTATGAAAAACTGGGAAGAAGACGATACAGATGAATATTGCGCCGCAGCCCAAGATTTAAAAGATGCACAAGCCATTTGCGACAAATTAGCAATAAAGCTACATACCATCAATTTTGCCACTGAATATTGGGACAATGTTTTTGAATACTTCCTTGCTGAATATAAAGCAGGGCGTACCCCTAACCCTGACATTATGTGCAACAAAGAAATTAAATTTAAAGCCTTTTTAGAATTTGCTTGTGAAGATTTAGGCGCCGACTATATTGCTACAGGTCATTATGTGCAACGTCGCTTGACTAACGGTCATTGGACTATGGTGCGTGGTTTAGATAATAATAAAGATCAAAGCTATTTTTTGTATACGCTTGATGAAAAACAACTGGCTCATACGTTATTCCCTGTTGGTGATATTGAAAAACCGCAAGTACGCGCTATTGCCGAAAAAGCAGGCTTAATTACCCATAATAAAAAAGATAGCACCGGTATCTGCTTTATTGGCGAACGAAAGTTTAAAGATTTTTTAGGGCAATACCTGCCTGCACAACCTGGCATTATTGAATCGGCCGAAGGTGAATCCGTTGGCCATCATGATGGTTTGATGTATCACACGTTAGGTCAACGTAAAGGTTTACGCATTGGCGGTTTAGCGCATGCCGGTGAAGAGCCTTGGTATGTCGTGGAAAAAGATTTATTGCGCAATGTACTTATTGTTGGTCAAGGGCATAATCATCCACGCTTGTTTTCTAAAGGTTTAGTTGCTAATCAATTACACTGGGTTAATCGACAAGAATTATCAACATCAATAAAGTGCACAGTAAAAACACGCTACCGCCAAAAAGATGTTGCTTGTACGGTTACTCCACTAACAAATGCCTCCAACATAGCATTAGAAAATTCAAATAATAAAAATATCAATGATAAAAATGAATGTACGCCAGAATATCAAATTGACTTTGATGAGCCTCAAAGCTCAGTAACCCCCGGGCAATCTGTCGTTTTTTATCAAGACGATGTTTGTCTTGGTGGTGGTATTATTAACACCCTTATTCGCTAACGTTAGCCTGTTTAAACAATTAATATTAACTATGTAAACAAGCTATTAACAATATTTAGAGTATAAATGAACGATCAAACTATAACGTTTGCCGCTATTTGCCAAATAGCGCAATTGGTGCAACAAATATCTCGCACTGGACAAGTAGACGAGCAAGACTTAGCCATAATGCTAAACAGCTTAACCATTACGTCACCAGAAAATACCTTGGCCGTTTATGGTGGTGATATAGCTAACGTAAAATCTGGGTTCAGCGTAATGATAAATCATCTAGGCGATTCGTCAGCAAATAACAATAAGGCGAAAGATCCTGATCTAACACGTTACATTATAAGTTTAATCAACTTAGAACGAAAGCTAGCCAAAAAGCCAAAGCAGTTAGCAAAGCTTGGCTCGCGTATAGAAGAAAGTAAACGACAACTTGAACACTTTGACATAACCAGTGAAACACTCGCGGCCAGTTTTGCCAGTATTTACAGCGATATAATTAGTCCATTAGGTACACGTATTCAAGTTAAAGGTGAACCCGAAATATTAAAACAACCTCTAAACCAGTATAGGATTAGAGCATTATTATTAGCAGGCATACGCGCTGCAGTATTATGGCGACAAGTAGGCGGAAAACGTAGAAATATATTATTTGGCCGTAATAAATTAGTGATTACTGCCAAACAACTTTTAAACACAATTTAAAGTATCACTTAAAAAATTATTCAAAATAAGACATTTTAACCTAGGAATACATTATGGAACTTTCAGCGTTAACAGCAATATCACCAGTAGATGGTCGATACGGTAGCAAAACCAGTGATTTACGCCCTATTTTTAGTGAATTTGGCCTAACCAAATACCGTGTAACGGTTGAAGTACGTTGGTTGCAAAAATTAAGTGCAACGAAAGCAATTGAAGAAGTTCCTGCATTTAGTGATGCAGCTAACCAAGCATTAAATAACATTGTAAGCGACTTTAGCGAGCAAGACGCGCTACGTATTAAAGCCATTGAAGCAACCACTAATCATGACGTTAAAGCCGTTGAATATTTCTTAAAAGAAAAAATTAGTGATAACCCTGAACTACATGCGGTAACTGAATTCATTCACTTCGCTTGTACTTCTGAAGATATTAACAATCTTTCTCACGGTTTAATGTTAAAAGAATGTCGTGAACTCGTTTTATTACCTGCGCTTGATGAAATTTTAGCTAAAATTAAAGGCTTAGCCATAGAGTACAAAACAATCCCTATGATGTGTCGTACTCACGGACAACCAGCTTCACCGAGTACATTAGGTAAAGAAATGGCGAATGTGTACGTGCGTTTAAAGCGCCAGCGTCAACAAATTGCTGAAGTAGAATTATTAGGTAAAATTAACGGCGCCGTTGGTAACTACAATGCTCACCTAAGTGCTTACCCTGATGTAAACTGGCATGGCTTTGCTGAAGAATTTGTTGGCTCATTAGGTTTGAGTTTCAATGCGTTCACTACACAAATTGAACCGCACGATTACATTGCAGAATTGTTTGATGCTGTTGCTCGTTTCAATACTATTTTAATTGATTTTGAT
>Ga0209826_1000791_pt1 | contig 22588 bp, 19 predicted proteins | sample GOMGulsemesocosm_5_FD_184637 | JGI IMG/M metagenome (GOLD analysis project Ga0209826, IMG submission 184637) | Methane-oxidizing microbial communities from mesocosms in the Gulf of Mexico - GOM15C Gulf of Mexico (SPAdes) (version 2) | ecosystem: Environmental > Aquatic > Marine > Cold seeps... | reverse complement strand
CAAGAAATGTGCGAACTCTTTAATGATATTCCTGAAGCCTTAGCCAATACGGTAGAAATAGCCAAGCGTTGCAATGTCACCGTAACATTAGGGGAATACGTATTACCAGACTTTCCAACTGAAGGTTTAGAAATTAATGATTTTTTTATTAAAGTATCAGAAGAAGGTTTGGAAAAACGTCTGAGTAAGCTATTTGATCGCAATGCCGATAACTTCGCCGAAATAAGAAAACCCTACGATGAGCGTTTAGCTATAGAGCTAGAAGTTGTTAACAATATGGGCTTTCCCGGTTATTTCTTAATTGTTATGGAGTTTATCCAGTGGAGTAAGGATAACAATATACCAGTTGGCCCTGGTCGTGGCTCAGGTGCAGGCTCACTCATTGCCTATGCGCTAGATATTACTGATCTTGATCCGTTAGAATATGACTTATTATTCGAGCGTTTCTTAAACCCTGAACGTGTTTCTATGCCCGATTTTGATATCGATTTTTGCATGGACAGACGTGATGAAGTTATTGATCACGTAGCCGAACTTTATGGTCGTGATGCGGTTTCACAAATTATTACCTTTGGTACCATGGCGGCAAAAGCGGTAATTCGAGATGTTGGTCGCGTGTTAGGTCATCCTTACGGTTTTGTTGATAGAATTTCAAAGCTTATTCCGCCAACTCCTGGCATGACCTTAGCTAAAGCATTTGAAGAAGAGCCGAAATTACCTGAAGTATATGCACAAGATAGTGAGGTCAAAGATCTTATAGATATGTGTCGTATTCTTGAGGGCACAACACGAAATGCAGGTAAACACGCTGGTGGTGTGGTTATTTCACCAACAACCATCACTGATTTTGCACCGCTTTATTGTGACGACGAAGGGAAAAATCCCGTAACGCAATTTGATAAAAATGATGTTGAAGATGCTGGCCTAGTTAAATTTGATTTCTTAGGGCTAAGAACCCTTACCATTTTACAGTGGGCCATTGAGATGGCGGATGAAAAACTGTTAAAAGAGGGTAAAGAGCCAATAGACATTACCACGATTGATCTTGAAGACAGAGCTAGTTTTAAATTATTACTTGATTCGAAAACCACCGCTGTATTTCAATTAGAGTCTAGCGGGATGAAATCGCTTATTGATAAGCTCAAGCCTGATTGTTTTGAAGATATTATCGCTTTGGTAGCTCTTTTTCGTCCTGGTCCTTTGCAATCTGGCATGGTTGATAATTTTATAGAACGTAAACATGGTCGAGAAGACGTTAGTTATCCAGATGAAAAATGGCAACATATTGATTTAAAACCCGTGCTAGAGCCAACATATGGCATTATTTTATATCAAGAACAAGTAATGCAAATAGCGCAAGTACTTGCTGGTTACTCGCTTGGTGGCGCTGATATGCTTCGTCGCGCTATGGGTAAGAAAAAACCAGAAGAAATGGCTAAACAGCGAGCTGGTTTTGAGCAGGGTGCTATCGACCGAGGTGTTGATGGTGAACTGGCGATGAAAATTTTTGATTTAGTAGAAAAATTCGCAGGTTATGGCTTTAATAAATCACATTCAGCAGCTTACGCGTTAGTTTCTTATCAAACATTGTGGATGAAAACCCATTTCCCTGCGCAATTTATGGCGGCAGTGATGTCAGCCGATATGGATAACACCGAAAAAATTGTTACCTTAGTTGATGAATGTAGCAATATGGGCATTGATTTATTACCGCCAGATGTTAATGCAGGTCAATATAAATTCACCGTTAATGAAAATGACCAAATTGTTTATGGTATTGGCGCCGTAAAAGGCGTTGGTGAAGGGCCTATTGAAGCTATTATTGCTGCTCGTCAAGTGGGTGGTCCATTTACAGATTTATTTGATTTTTGTGCACGACTTGATTTAAAGAAAAGCAATAAACGTGTGCTAGAAAAACTGATTAAATCAGGTGCCATGGATGATTTAGGACCAACTTATAAACTGACAGAAGAGGGTAAAGAGTTACCTCATCGTGCGGCGCTATTTAACACGTTACCTGATGCCATTAAAGCAGCAGAGCAACATGCTAAAGCAGAATCACTAGGACAAAATGATTTATTTGGTCTGATAAATGATGAGCAAACTGATTCTCGTCAAAGTTTTAAAGAAGTAAAAAAATGGCCAGAAGAAGTATGGCTTGATGGTGAAAAAGAAACGTTAGGCTTATATCTCACAGGTCATCCAATAAACCGTTATTTAACTGAAATTAAAAAATATGCAACAAGTCGTTTAGTGGGTATGCAGCCAACAGGACGCGATGGGCAAGCTGTGGCTGTTGGTTTGGTTATTGGTGTTCGTGTTATGGTTAATAAACGAGGTCGTCGTTGGGCACTCGTAACACTAGATGATAAAAGTGCTCGTATGGATGTTCGTTTATTCCCTGATGATTATGATAATTTTGCTGAATTACTCGAAACTGATGCTATTTTAGTCTGCAGCGGACAGGTCAGCTTTGATGATTACTCAGGAGGTAATACAATGACCGCGCGAGATATCATGACGATAACAGATGCTCGTGAAAATTATGTCACCTCTTTAGATATTCAGGTGAATAAAGCCTTGATTGACGAATGTTTTATAGAACAATTTGCACAAGTTTTAATGCCTCATAAAGAAGGTACTTGCCCAATACGGGTATTTTATCAGCGAGAAGAAGCTCGCGGTATGTTAGAACTTGGCGTACAATGGCGAGTATCGCCAGCTGATGTGTTATTATATGATTTAAAAGAGTTATTAGGTGAAGAAAGCGTTACCTTACAGTTTAAGTAACTAAATATATTTTATCAAAAACATAATCTTACGTGCCTATGTAGACTAAACAGGAAATTGTCATTCCCGAAGTTTTTGTTGGGAATCCAAGCTTAAAGATAATAGTTCTTCGACAACAGACCTCGAAGATGACGTTTTCAAAGAATTCCTGAGTTATCTGAATAGTTATGTAACCTTAATAATTAAGCGTTATTGGTATTAATCAAGTAAGTCTTATTTAGCTTGGTATAATATCGGTAATTAGAACGAATTAACTACAATTTTAAAGTCATTTTTTTATGTGGCTTTATTAGGTGCAGAGCAACATATGTCATTAAATTTTTTAGACTTCGAACAACCTATTGCCGAACTTGATGCAAAAATTGAAGAGCTTCAGCTCGTTAATACAGGTCAAGAATTAGATCTTGATCTTGAAGATCAAATTACGCAGTTGCGCGAAAAAAATAAAGAACAAACTCAGAAGATTTTTTCCAATTTAGATCCTTGGCAGACAGCACGTGTAGCTCGTCATCCGCAACGTCCTTATACATTGGATTATATTCCACGTATTTTTACTGAGTTTGATGAATTAGCTGGCGACCGAGCTTATGCAGATGATAGTGCTATTGTTGGTGGTACTGCGCGTTTAGACGGTAAAGCTGTGATGATTATAGGTCATCAAAAAGGTCGTTCAACGCCAGAGAAAGTTAAGCGCAATTTTGGTATGCCGCGTCCAGAAGGCTATCGAAAAGCATTGCGCTTAATGGAAATGGCAGAGCGTTTTAATATGCCAATTATCACTTTCATTGATACGCCCGGTGCTTATCCAGGTATTGGCGCAGAGGAGCGTGGTCAAAGTGAGGCGATAGCTAAAAACTTAAAGGTTATGGCTCGTTTGTCTGTACCCATTATTTGTACTGTTATTGGTGAAGGTGGCTCGGGTGGTGCGTTAGCTATTGGTGTTGGCGATAAAGTAAATATGTTGCAATATTCAACATACTCAGTAATCTCACCAGAAGGGTGTGCATCTATTTTGTGGAAAACTGCAGAAAAAGCATCAACTGCAGCTGAAGCGATGGGTATTACCGCACAGCGTATTAAAAAATTAGAACTTATTGATAATATTGTTGAAGAGCCTCTAGGTGGTGCACACCGCGATATGGATAAAATGGCGGCAACGTTGAAACAATCACTTAAAACTAGCTTAGCTGAACTAGAGACATTAAATAAGGAACAGTTAATAGATAAACGTTACGATAAATTAATGTCGTTTGGTTACTGTTAAGAACAAAGGCTCTAGGTACTAGGCATTAGGGTCTAGGAACTAGAACCTAGAATCTAGAAATATGCATCCAATAGAGCAAGCGCTTCTTAGCAGCATTAATAAACACTCAAAAATGCCACTGGTTATTGCCTACAGTGGCGGTGTTGATTCGCAAGTACTGCTGCATGCTTTAGCTTCAATAAGGCAAAAAAAATCTGTTTATCATACCATTTCTAATGTCATTACAGTGTGCCATGTTAATCATGGTTTAAGTGTTAATGCGAGTGCTTGGCAGATGTTTGCTAAGCAAGAATGTCAAAAGCGTAGTCTTGCGTTAACCGTTTTCCAGGTTAATGTGCAAGCACAAGCACAGCAATCTTTAGAAGCGTTAGCACGAGATGCTAGATATAAAGCTTTGCAATCTATGTATGATGAACCTTCATTGATTGTTACTGGCCATCATCGTGATGATCAAGCTGAAACCTTTCTCTTGGCCCTTAAACGAGGCTCAGGCTTAAAGGGCTTGTCTGCAATGGCTATAGAAGCCAAACAGGCTAAAGACTTATTAATTCGACCATTGCTTAATATTTCTCGTACACAAATTATGGATTACGCTAAAGAGCATAATTTAGCTTGGGTTGAAGATGAGTCAAATAAGGATACTCGCTTTGACCGAAATTTTATTCGTAATGACATTATGCCGCTGCTGACAAAACGCTGGCCTAGTATTACTAACACGATTAACCGCAGTAGCGAGCATTGCAAAGAAGGGCAGTTATTACTTAATGAATTAGCCATAGAAGATCTTAGTGTTTGCCAACATGAGATGAAAAATTTATTGGTTGAGCCGTTAAGTAAATTATCTCAAGCGCGTTTTAATAACCTTATTAGATACTTTCTAGAGCAAAATCACTGTTTAATGCCAAGTAGTGAACAACTCGCGCAACTTCGTCAACAGTTAAGTGCTGCTGATGATAAAAACCCAGCAGTGAAAGTAGGTGAGTACTATCTCCGTCGCTATAAAGATGCTTTGTATTTAACGGACGATTTTGGTGATGTAAGTCAATGGCAAGTAGATGTTGATTTGTTGGAGCACAATACCATTGTTGAATTGCCTGATAATTTAGGTCAACTAAAACTGGTTGTTGATGAGCAGTTTTACAACGAAGCTAAACATCTTTCAACTAACGTAAAGCATTCAATACTAGCTCCTGATAAAGAGCAAAAAGTGACGCTTCGCTTTAATCATAACAACCCCAAGTGTTTGCCTGATTATCGTAATCATTCTCGTAGTTTAAAGAAAGTGCTACAAGAATTAAATATTCCGCCATGGCAGCGTAAACGTATTCCGTTTTTATATTACGACAATATGTTTGTTGCTGCACTTGGCTTTTTTGTTTGCCAAGACTTTTTGCCTCAAGCAACAGAGCCAAGCCTAAAAATAGCTTGGACGGAATAAGCTTAATAAGTTTAAAGCTGCTTATTTATTGATTATAAGTTTTTAGTCACGTGATGTGATGCGGCGGCAGAAAATACTACATCGGTCGAGCTATTAAGCGCTGTTTCGGCTGAATCTTGTATAACACCAATAATAAAACCAATAGCGACAACTTGCATGGCAATGTCATTATTAATACCAAATAAACTACAAGCCAGTGGAATGAGTAATAATGAACCACCAGCTACGCCTGACGCGCCACAAGCCGAAATTGAAGCAACTATTGACAGCAATATCGCCGTACCAAAATCAACCTCAATGTTTAAGCTATTCGCTGCTGCAAGTGTTAAAACGGTAATGGTAATCGCGGCACCAGCCATGTTAATGGTTGCCCCTAAAGGAATAGAAACAGAATAAGTATCTTCATGTAAGTCTAGCTTTTTACACAGCGCCATATTAACAGGAATATTAGCAGCTGAGCTACGAGTAAAAAAGGCAGTAATGCCTGATTCACGAAGACAGGTTAATACTAATGGATAAGGATTTTTCTTGGTGATCAAAAATACAATCAAAGGATTAACAACAAGTGCAATAATTAGCATTGCGCTGAGTAAAACAAAAACGAGATGACTATATTCAGCAAGCGCAGTAAAACCTGTTGTAGCAATAGTATTTGATACTAGACCAAAAATCCCTACAGGCGCAAAGCGAATTACCATACGAACTATGCTAGAAATAGCTTCACTGAAATCATGCATGGTTGTTTTTGTTTGAGTATTTGCATGTTTTAACGAGAACCCTAAGCCAAGTCCCCAAGCTAATACCGCAATAAAATTACCATTGGCAATAGCACTGATTGGATTTTCTACCACTTTAAATGCCAACGTGGATAACACTTCTCCTAGCCCCTGCGGTGGGTTAGCAGTTGCTCCAACTAAATCCAATGTTAATGAGGTAGGAAATAGAAAGCTTAATGTAACGGCAACTAAAGCAGCGCTAAGTGTGCCAATTAAATACAAACCAATAATTGGCTTTAATTCAGCGTCGCTATTCACCTTTTGATTGGCAATACTTGACGCGACCAACACTAAAACTAAAATGGGTGCAACTGCCTTTAGCGCACTAACAAATAAATTGCCGAGTATTGAAAATGATTTCGCTACTTCTGGGTTCACTATAGCGAGTAAAGTACCTAAAATTATTGTGATGATAATCTGTGAGACTAAGCCTAGAGATTTTAATCGACTTAAAAATAAATTACTTGCCGTTGATGTCGTGTTTGTCATACTTGCGCCTTATTATATTTTTATGTACCTATGCATATGACTTAGGTTCGTCATCCTCGTGGTGTTTTAATCGGACGTGGCATGGACGCTACTTATTAGAGAATGCATGGAGCATATTCTCCTGGATCCAGTGTATAAAAGACAATGGATCTTCGATTAGAACCTTCGAAGGTGACGATTTGCTATAATCATCTAAGTAAACTGCATAGGCATGTATTTTAATGTCCAAGTTTTCATCATTGCCATGTTTAGTTTTCTAATTATTAACGGCAAGAAGTATGTTATTGATGATTAATAACAACTTTATTACGACCACTTTCTTTGGCTTGATATAAGGCTTTATCCGCATCAGCTATAGCCTTTTTAATTGATTTACTTTCATTAAAAGATGCAATACCAAAAGAGCAAGTTAATGATACTAACTTGTTACCTGATACCTTAATAGTTTCTTGAAGAATTAAATTACGTAGTTTCTCCGCAATGGTAAAAGTTGCTTCACAACTTATTTCAGAAAAATAAATGATAAATTCTTCGCCGCCATAACGAGCAATAAAATCACAATTCCTTATGTTTGATGATAATAAATTAGCAAAGTTTTTCAATACCTTATCACCAACCCCATGACCATATTTATCATTGATTACTTTGAAGTAATCTATGTCTAACATAGCGATACTGCTTTGATATTTTTTACGTTTTATAAGGTTATATTCTTGTTTTAAAATAATATCAAGGGCATGCCTGTTAGGTAATTTAGTTAAGTGATCAGTATTAACACAGGCTTCAAGGTTGCTATGTAAGAAACTCTTGATCTCTTTTAAAAATAGTTCTTCAATTTTTTTATATTCTAAATACGTTGCTTTATGAGGTTTACTTTGATCTTCAAACTCTTTTACTAAAATGCAAACACTAAGATGTAGTTCCTTATGTTTTTTACCTAAATTGATAAAATCAATATGCTCAGTTATATAGTTATTATCAACACTGTAATACCACAGACCAAACTTACAGTGGTGATGGGGTTTGTCACTACAACAGAAATCAGTCAACTTTTCAGGTTGACAAATCATGGCATAGTTTAAATCACTAAGCCACTGTAAGTGATTGTCAAAAGCGAGTTTCAAGGCTTGAGTAAGCTCATCAAATTCTTTTTGACTAAGTGTTAGTTGTAATTCTGTTTTCATAATAAGTATATAAACTCAATTGTTTAGTTAATAAAATCTAACAGGATATAATTAATAATAAATCATTTTCGATTAAATTTCAGTTACTTATTTTATAAAAATTACTTTTAATATATTGCTTAATTTAAGGTACAATTACAGTATTTAAATTAGAACCATTAAGTAATCTAATTGTTATAAAACCAATAGAATTAGGAACAATCATGCCTAGCGAACAAGCCTTAAAGCAACGCAGTAATAATAGCTGTGAACTATGTACATCAACAGATAAACTTAACGTTTATCCTGTACCACCAACGAGCGATTTAAGTGCACAACAATGTGTATATATTTGTGCTACTTGTCAAAGCCAAATTGATGGTGAAAATAAATTAGATATGAATCATTGGCGCTGCTTAAGTGACAGTATGTGGAACCAAGAGCCGGCTGTACAGGTTATGTCGTATCGTATGTTACATAAGTTATCGACAGAAAGCTGGGCACAAGATGCGCTTGATATGATTTACCTAGAAGATGAAGTCAGAACATGGGCTGAACAAGGTATTGCAGCTGCGCAAACTAATGGGCCGACAAGAGATAGTAATGGTGCTGAGTTGAAAGATGGAGACAATGTTACTTTGATCAAAGATTTAAAAGTAAAAGGCGCTAACTTCACAGCTAAACAAGGCACTATGGTGCGAGGAATTACTTTAACAGATAACCCTGAGCATATTGAAGGTAAGGTAAGCGGTACGCGTATTGTACTGGTTGCGGCTTATTTGAAAAAAGCATAAAAAAGTTACGAGTTAAAAGTATCGAGTGGCGAAAATAAATAGTAGAAAAAGTGCACTTTGTAACTCGCAACTTTTATTGCTTGTAACTTATAGCCAGCGCCTTACTTTTTGGCAGTATACTTGGTAATCATTAGGAAAAAGTTTATCTAACATTCTTTCTTCTGGGATAATTTGAAATCGGGTTATATACCAAAGAAATAGTGGAATAATAGTGAAACTAGTATAGTTTTGTAAATAAATTCCTAGGGCTATTAAGGCAAGCGCTAAGGAAATGTACATTGGGTTTCTAGAATAAGCAAAAACGCCAGAATCTACGACGGTACTGGTTTTTTCTGGTGTATGTGGGTGAAAAGTAGTTTTGTGTTTATAAAAATCATAAAGCGCTAAAGTGCCAATAACACTAGCTATTAACATCACTAAAATAATAATAGGTAAACTTATTGATAAATTGAAGTCATATTGGGGTAAATAAGTCGCTAGGCCAACCATTAAGATCACAGAGATAGTAACTTGCACCGGTGGAATTACTTTTAACTCTAAGCTCAATTTTTGCCCCTTTGTTATTCCATTTTTGCTCTTAAAAGTGTGTTTTGCGATATTCTTCGCAAGCGTTTTGGTCTTCACACTCACCATATAAGTATAAGCTGTGGTTTGTTAAGGTGATATTGTGATGTTTAGCAATATCTGACTGTCTTTGCTCAATAACATCATCTTCAAATTCTACTACTTTACCGCATTTTAAACAGACGAGATGATCATGATGTTTTTTATGAGCAAGTTCAAATACAGATTTACCCCCTTCAAAATGATGACGAGTGACAATTCCGGCATCATCGAATTGGTTAAGAACACGATATACAGTCGCTAGCCCAATTTCCTCATGTTGCTCAAGTAAAATTTTGTAAACATCTTCAGCACTAATATGCTGATTTTTTGGCTGTTGAAGAATGGTTAAAATTTTAATACGTGGCAAGGTGATTTTTAATCCAGCTCTTTTTAGTTCTTCGTTTTGTCCTGCCATGTTGTTAAGTTCTCTAGAAAGTGATAGCGATAAAAACAAAAGTATAGGGTGTTATTCGCTTTGGTTAAAGTGTTAGTTTTGGTAAATACGAATTATTTTCTGTAGAAAGCAAAAAAGCCCAATAAATGGGCTTTTTGTATATTTTTAAGGTTTAATAACCTTATTTAAAATAGGGTTTAAGAAAGTTCAGCTAAACACATTTCATCATTAAGTTGATTAACCCATTTGCTAACTCGTTCGTTAGTTAGCTCTGGCTGTCTGTCTTCATCAATACATAATCCTATAAAAGTGTTTTCGTCTATTAAACCTTTAGACGCTTCAAACTCATAGCCTTCAGTTGGCCAGTTACCCACCACAATGCCTCCTTTACTTTCAACAATATCACGTAAAGGCTCCATTGCATCACAAAAGTATTCTGCGTAGTCTTCTTGATCGCCTAAACCAAAAATAGCGACAAGCTTGTCAGAAAAGTCTATTTCTTCAAGCTCAGGTAAAAAATCATCCCAATCACACTGGTTTTCACCATAGTACCAAGTTGGAATACCTAAAATAAGTAAATCAAATTCTGCTATTTCTTCTTTAGTACTTTTAGCGATGTCTTTAACATCAATCATTTTTTTGCCCAGTTTTTTCTGGATCATTTTACTTACAGCTTCTGTATTGCCGGTATCACTACCGAAGAATAAACCTACGATTGCCATGGGTATTTACCTTATTTACTTTAATTTCGTTACGTTATTGACTCAATCAGCTAATGATTTTATCAATAGAGCTTCTATCAATTCACTTCGGCTAATATTTTTAGTGTTAGCCAATTCTTCTAATTGTTCAAATACGCTATGGTGAATTTTAAACTCAACTCGCTTCAAACCATTATTTTTATCTCGTTTAACTTGATTACGCTTATTTATTTTAATTTGTACGCTACGTGAATGCGGGCTTGTTTTTGGTCGACCTGGGCGTTTTTCATCACTAAATAAATCAATAGTGGTTAAGTCAGTTAACTCTTTTGCCATTAACCAACCCCCTGACTTTCCCAGACGAATTGAATAATACCTTTTGCAATGAAACCAAAACAACCTAAAAACAGTACAAAATAAACGACTAATCGCCCCATTTTAGGTACATCATTTTTGTTCATTACATCATGGATAGATAAACCAATAAAACCAAAGATGAAAAGAAAAAATAAGTTAAGACCTATGGCCTCTATCAACTCTAAATGTTCTGCTAGCATGTAAGTTTATGTATAAGCCTAAAATTGGCAGCACTATAGCATAGTGTGCGCACAAACTCATTTACTTTCATGGTTGACATACTCATAAATTTTAGCTTGTTTTTTTGCGGAAATGATTGATCTTTATCAATTCGTTTGAAGCAAAATGTCATTTTGTTAAAAAGTCGGTAACTATTTTATTAAAAGCAACGGTTTTTTCTGCATGTAACCAGTGCCCAGCACCTTGAATTATTTTTGCTCTAGCATTTGGAAATAGGGCTGTTATGGCTCTTTGATGCTTAGCTGTAATATAGTCTGAATTACCACCTTTAATAAATAACGTTTTGCCTGTAAAGTGTTGTTCAACTTGAGTTACATTAGCTTTCATTATTTGAGGGTAACCTTGTTCAATATTGTTTAAGTTGCACTTAAACTGAAATTGCCCTTGCTCATTTATCGCAATGTTTCGCAATAAAAATTGCCTAATGCTTATATCTTCAACATATTTTGCTAGTTGATTATCAGCATCTTTACGTTTTTGCACTTTAGTTAAATCAATCGCTTGTAAGCCTTTAATAATAGTTAAGTGGTGAGCAGGGTATTCAACAGGGGCAATGTCGGCAACAAGTAATTTGTTTACTCTTTTAGGGGTTGATAGTGCTATTTGCATGGCAATTTTTCCGCCCATTGAATGACCTAGTAGATGACAAGACTCAATGGATAAAGCATTTAGTAAATTAATCACATCTTGAGCTAAACAATTATAGTCCATACCTGCTTGATGAAATGAATTACCGTGGTTTCTTACGTCAACACTAGTAACACAATAATGTTGGCTTAAGCTTTTAGCTACCATATTTAAATTTTCTAAACTGCCAAATAAGCCGTGAATTAAAACAATATGTTCGCCTTGACCAAGCTGTTGGTAATTTAATAGTTTCTCTGGGCTTTTATTTGTCATTTTATTGCTTATTAAAAAAATTTAACTTATCGCAATTTTATCATGAAATAAACCGTAGTTTGGGTATAATCTTGCGGCAATTAAAAATTATAGAAGTTAGTGATAAATGAAAAGCATTGAAATAGACGATGAGTTGTACCTTCATATTGTTTCCAATACACAAGCTATTGGTGAAAGTGCTTCAAGCATTTTGCGTCGTTTACTTAAACTTGATGATTTAAATCATCAATCAGTAGCCGTGGGTAACACTGAAGGAAGTGTAGTTCATGACGCATTACCATTAAAAGAGCAAACTGTTGATGACGCTGAAAATACTGATGTAATTGAAAACGTTGATAATAGAACTGAAAGTGTTTTTAACTTTATTAATAAAGAAGAGCTTGCTATGCAGCGTGGCGCTGTTGGGCGTTTTTTATTAATTCTTGCTGCATTATATCGTGCTCATCCAAGACAATTTAATGTGGTAACAGATATTTGTGGTCGTGATCGTTTGTATTTTGCTCACTCAGAGGCTGAATTAGCGGCAAGTGGCAGTAGCACTAAACCAAAACAAATACCTGAAAGCCCGTTTTGGGTAATGACCAACTCAAACACTACCCGTAAAAAAATGATGTTAACTAAAGCGGCGATGTCCCTTGGTTATAATCAATTAGATGTAGAAAAAATTAGAGAGTTACTTTAGATTTAAATCTACATTGGAACCTGTAAGTAAAAGAAAAATTAAGGAAATATATGTCTATTCACCCTCATGCTGGTAAGCCAGTTCGCCCTGAAGATAGAATTAATATTGGTCACTTAGTTAGTGATTATTTTTTGCAAACTCCTGATGTGTCTATTACTTCTCAACAGGTCAGTTTTGGCACGTCAGGGCATCGTGGTACTGCGGCTAAAGTTAGTTTTAATGAACATCATATTGTTGCTATTTGCCAAGCTGTTGCAGAATATCGAGCGTCACAAAACATTAAAGGGCCACTTTTTTTAGGCAAAGATACCCACGCTTTATCTGAACCAGCTTTCGCAAGTGCTATTTCTGTGCTTATTGCTAATGGTGTTAACGTTGTTATCCAAAATGATTCTTTATCTGGAGGTGGTTTTACCCCAACGCCAGTCATTTCTCGTTTAATTATTAGTCATAATAATAAAGTACATCATGAGTCTTCTGCTGCAAGCGAGCTTATCGCTGATGGTTTAATAGCTGATGGTTTAATAATAACACCTTCCCATAATCCGCCATCGGATGGTGGTATTAAATATAATCCACCACACGGTGGTCCAGCAGAAGGTGATATCACTAAACAAATAGAACAAAGAGCAAACGAACTGATAAAAGCGGGTTTAATTGATGTAAAGCAAGTCTCTTATACTCAGGCTTTGCAGTCGTCGTTGCTGAGCAAGCAAGATTTTATCGAGCATTATGTTAGTCAACTTGAGCAAGTGATTGATATGCAAGCTATTGCCAAAGCAAGCGTTAGTATTGGTGTTGATCCACTTGGTGGTTCAGGTATCGATTATTGGCCTGTGATCGCAAAAAAATATGGTATTAAACTTAAAATAGTTAATCCAGTTGTTGATGCTAGCTTTGCTTTTATGCCGCTTGATAAAGATGGCAAAATCCGTATGGATTGCTCTTCTCCTTATGCGATGGCAGGGCTTATTGCGATGAAGGATGACTTTGATATTAGTGTTGGCAATGATCCTGATTTTGACAGACATGGTATTGTTACTAAGTCTGGTGGTTTAATGAATCCAAATCATTATCTAGCTGTGGCAATTAATTATTTATTTACTAATAGAAACTGGCCACAAAGCTGTAAAATTGGTAAGACATTAGTGTCAAGTTCACTGATTGATCGCGTAGCGAAGAAGATCAATCGTCCCTTATCTGAAGTGCCTGTTGGTTTTAAATGGTTTGTTGATGGTTTAAGTGATTCAAGTTACGCCTTTGGTGGTGAAGAAAGTGCTGGTGCCGCATTTATAGCACGTGATGGCAGTACCTGGACTACTGATAAAGACGGTTTTATTATGGCGCTTCTTGCTGCTGAGATATTAGCTGTTACAGGTAAAGATCCTCATCAACATTATCTTGATTTAGTGGGTGAGCTTGGTCAGCCTTGTTATGGTCGAGTTGAAGCTGTTGCGTCATTTGAGCAAAAGAAAGTGCTAACGGCATTATCAAGTAGTGATGTTATTGCTGATATTTTGGCAGGTGAAAAAATCACAGAAATTTTATCTCATGCATCAGGTAATAATGCCGCTATTGGTGGTATTAAAGTGGTAACTGATAATGGTTGGTTTGCAGCTCGCCCATCTGGCACAGAAGAAATTTACAAAATATATGCGGAAAGCTTTATTGATGAGCAACATTTACAAATGATTATTAAAGAAGCACAAGATATTGTTAGTGCCGCTTTTAAAGCAGCAGGGCTGTAGACCAGAATTTATTCGCGCTTCTCTACTAAGGTGTTATAAGTATGAGTTACCCACAAGAACAATTATCACCAGAGCAATTAAAAAGCGAATTATTGGCAAATGGTGATTTTTTACACCTAACTCGTAGCCATGAATTTTCAATGGCTTCATTTAACTTTGAAGTTAATTGCATTTGTAATTCGGCAAAAACCAAGGTGTTAGTTCTTGATACAGGGATTATTATTTTTGAACCGCTACGTCATGCCTCAAGTAAAGATATTGTTTTATCTAGCGCTGTGCACGGTAATGAAACCGCGCCTATTGAGATCTGTAGCAAGTTAATTCAGCAATTAATTTTAGGTGAGATACATCTTGAGCACAGAGTATTATTTTTACTGGGTAACCCTGCTTCTATTAATATAGGTAAGCGCTTTGTGGAAGAAAACTTAAATCGTCTCTTCTCAGGTGGTCATTCAAAAGATCAAGGGCAGGGAGAGGGATTGATAAACAAAGAGCGTCATCGCGCTTTATTATTAGAAAATACAGTACGTGATTTTTTTGAACAAGGCACTTTGTTAGGCTCAGCACAAGGCTCATTACAAGGTAAGCGCGAGCGTTTTCATTACGACTTACACACCGCTATTCGCGGCTCTAAAAATGATAAATTTGCTGTTTACCCTTTTAGACATAATAAACCTTGGATAAAAGAGCAATTACAATTTATGCTTAGCTGTGGCATTAATACCATTTTGTTTTCAAACTCGCCAACCACAACGTTCAGCTACTTTTCATCAAATGAATTTGGCGCACATGCTTTTACTGTCGAACTGGGTAAAGTGAAGCCTTTTGGCGAAAATGACATGAGCAATTTTTCAGGTGTTAGTAATAGTTTAACTGCTTTAATTTCAGAAAAATCTCTAGTTTTATCAGCATATAATCAGGATGATTTTAGCTTTTTCGAAATAGATCAAATCATTGAGCGCCAGCATGAAGACTTTACGCTGAATTTTAGCGATGATGTCGAGAATTTTACTGATTTCCCTATTGGAACAGTGATCGCCATTGATGGTGAGCAAGAAATCAAAACTAAAAAAGAAGGGGAGGCTATCATTTTTCCCAATGCCAATGTAGCTATTGGTCAGCGAGCCTTGTTGACTGTTATACCTGTGGAAATCAACCCTAAGTAAAGTTTTTACTTCATGTAAGCAGTGTTCATTATTGCTTCATTATTTATTCTTGCCAGCCAAAAAACTTTCATCACTGTAAACATTACTGCTCATTTCTATTTAAAATCCACCAATGTTATTGCGCTATATTCTTGTGTAACCGTTAACGCAAAGGTAGAGTTTTTAAGATTATTACTAATTGCTGTCTATAGACTTAAAGCAATAAAAAAATAGTATTAAACAACAAGTAATACGTATCCACCTTGCTCTACTTGTCGTTTTTAGCGAGATGATCTGTGCAATTACATATAGAGAATGTTATGAGTAGTGAACTTTATAATGATGGGCCGATAGTACACAAACCTACCTTTATTGATGGCACCAGCGTTGAAATTCCTGAACTGAAAATTTTAAAACAAGACGGTAGTGTTTATGAAGGTAGTGAGCTGCCTGACATGGATGAAACACTTGCTGTTAAAGTGTATAAAACCCTCGCGTTTCATCGTGTTTTAGATGAACGTATGGTGGCATCACAACGCCAAGGCCGTTTAAGTTTCTACATGGCGGCGTTAGGTGAGGAAGCTGCTAGTGTTGGCGGAGCCGCAGGTTTAAAACCTCAAGATATGATCATGAGTCAATATCGTGAGCAAGGAGCATTAATGTTCCGTGGCTTTAGTCTTGAGAACTTTATGAACCAAATGTTCTCGAATGAGAAAGATTTAGGCAAAGGACGACAAATGCCTATTCATTATGGTTCAAGTGAGCTGAACTACATGACCGTTTCTTCTCCTCTTGGTACGCAAATACCGCAAGCAACAGGTTATGCTTATGGTCAAAAGTTACAAGGAAAAGACGAAGTAACGCTATGTTACTTTGGTGAAGGAGCCGCATCAGAAGGTGATTTCCATGCAGGCTTAAATATGGCAGCCGTGCAACAAGCGCCAGTGATCTTTTTCTGTCGTAACAATGGTTATGCTATTTCAACACCGTCTGATGAACAATTTAAAGGTAATGGTATTGCTTCTCGTGGTGTTGGTTACGGCATAAAAACATTACGTGTTGATGGTAATGACATTTTAGCGGTAATTAAAGCAACGCAAACAGCGCGTTCTTATGCACTAAAAGAAAATGCTCCTGTATTGATTGAAGCGATGTCGTATCGCTTAGGAGCGCATTCTACCTCAGATGATCCATCAGGTTATCGAACTCGTGAAGAAGAAGCTAAATGGCAGGCTAACGATCCTATTTTACGTATGAAAAATTGGATGCTAGCGCAAAATTGGTGGGATGAGGAACAAGAGAAAGTTTTGTTTGAAAAGCTGCGTGAAGAAGTATTAGCTGCAGTGAAAGTCTCTGAAAAAATAGGCAAACCACATATTGATACGTTAATCACCGATGTTTACGATGTGCCTTCAATACAACTAGAAGCGCAATTAGAGCAACTAAAAACTCACGTAAGCAAATACCCAGAAGCTTATCCATTTACAGCGGGGAAGTTTTAGTTATGACACAAATGAATATGTTACACGCCATTAATAATGCGCTTGATATCGCCATGGGCGAAGATGAAAGCACTTTATGTTTTGGTGAAGATGTAGGTCACTTTGGTGGTGTTTTCCGCGCCACCTCTGGCTTGCAAGATAAATACGGTAAACTGCGTTGTTTTAATACTCCGTTAGTTGAACAAGGTATTATCGGTTTTGCTAATGGTTTGGCCGCACAAGGTTCACGTCCTATTGCTGAAATTCAATTTGCAGATTATATTTTTCCCGCCTTTGATCAAATCGTGAACGAAGCCGCTAAATTTCGCTATCGCAGTGGTAATGAATTTGATGTTGGTAAATTAACTATTCGTTCTCCTTACGGTGGTGGTATTGCGGGTGGTTTGTATCATAGCCAATCGCCAGAAGCCTATTTTGCTCATACGCCAGGTTTAAAAGTAGTTATCCCGCGTAATCCATATCAGGCAAAAGGCTTATTACTTGCCTCTATTCGTGATGATAATCCGGTAATATTTTTTGAACCAAAGCGTTTGTATCGCGCTTCTATTGGTGAAGTGCCTGAAGAAAACTATCAATTACCGATAGGGAAAGCTGAAATAGTTCAGTCTGGTAGTGATATCACTTTACTTGCTTGGGGCGCGCAAATGGAGCTTTTGCAAAAAGCAGCAGACTTATCAGCTAATGACGGTATTTCTTGTGAGGTGATTGATTTACGCAGTATTTTGCCATGGGATATTGAAACTATTGCTAACTCTGTTATGAAAACAGGCCGTTTATTAGTGAGCCAAGAAGCGCCGTTAACTGCAGGTTTTGCTAGTGAAATTGCCGCAACAATTCAGCAAGAGTGCTTTTTACATTTAGAGTCACCGGTAGAGCGTGTTTGTGGTTTAGACACACCTTACCCTTTAGCACTTGAAAAAGAATATGTTGCCGATCACTTGAAAATTTATGAAGCGATAAAGCGCAGCATACATTTTTAAAGTAATAGTTAGGAAAATAATTATTAGGAAAAAATATGAGTATTGATTTTATTTTACCGGATATTGGTGAAGGTATTGTTGAATGTGAGCTAGTAGAATGGCTTGTAAAAGAAGGTGATTGCATTGTTGAAGATCAACCTATTGCGGATGTAATGACTGATAAGGCATTAGTGCAAATTCCGGCAATGCATTCTGGCGTGATAAAAAAACTTTTTTATAAGCAAGGCGAAATAGCTAAGGTGCATGCACCGCTATTTTCTATGAAAGTAGAGAGCGCTATAATTACAAACGATGTTGGTGAAAATTCACTCGCGCAAGAACAAGATACTATAGGGGGGAATACATTCGCGCAAAAAACAAACAGCAAAGCACTTGCTAGCCCCGCAGTTCGTCGAGTTGCCCGTGAATTAGATGTCAATATTGGCGAGGTAACAGGCTCTGGAAAAAAAGGGCGTGTATATAAAGATGATGTCGTGGCTTATGAGCAAGGCGGCGTTTTAACTTCAACGGTGGTGCAACCATTAACTAAACGTATTGAGCTAATCCGTGGTATTAAAGCTGTTATGGCAAAAGCCATGGTTAATTCGGTTAGTACCATTCCCCACTTTACTTATTGTGAAGAAATCGACATGACTGAGTTAATTAAGCTACGTTTAGCGATTAAAGAAACCGCTGTTGTTAAAGAAATGGCAAAACAAGATATTAAGCTCACCATGATGCCATTTTTCATGAAAGCAATGTCGTTAGCCTTAAAAGAGTTTCCTGTTATCAACAGCCAAGTCAATGATGATTGCACCGAATTAACCTATTTTAATGATCATAATATTGGCATGGCAGTTGATGCTAAGATTGGTTTATTAGTACCTAATGTAAAGCAGGTGCAAACAAAATCAATTTTAGATTTAGCAGCGGATATTAGCCGTTTAACCAATGACGCTCGAAGTGGTCGAGTACAATCGGCTGATTTAAAGGGCGGCACTATCACTATTTCAAATATAGGTGCTATTGGCGGCACTGTGGCGACGCCTATTATTAATAAGCCAGAAGCGGCGATTGTCGCTTTAGGCAAGTTGCAAACGTTGCCAAGGTTTAACGACAAAGGTGACGTTGAAGCTCGTAGCATTATGCAAGTTAGTTGGTCTGGTGATCACCGTGTTATTGATGGTGGTAGCATTGCAAGGTTCTGTAACTTATGGAAATCGTTCCTAGAAAGCCCAAGTAATATGCTCATTCATATGAATTAATTTGTAGGCGAGATTTTAATTTCGCTTACTTGGTTGTATATGAAATTGCGATTTAATTGAAAGAGATAGTGAGCTAGCATTTGTCTGAAAAAAATCAAGAAAAGCAGCTTCAGCATTTTTATATTGCTGAAGAGCAATCTATTTACTTGCTGAACCATAAAGATGCGACTAAGTTAAAGCAGTGGGTTGAATTGTGTCAGCAACAATTAAAGCAGCTTGGTTATTACAATATAGCTTTATTAGGTAAGGGCGCTTATGGTTTTGTGTTCTCCGCATTAAATATGGCTGGTGAGGACGTAGTATTTAAATTTTCGCGATTAAATTTACCACAACATGTACAAGATAGGCTTAGTGAAGAAGCCGATATTCAAGGGCAATTAACTCATCCTCAAATTCCTAGTGTTATTGATTATCAAAAAATAAAACGGCAATCCATTTTACAAATGAGCCGTGCGCCAGGTATTGATTTAGAGAAACTTTCTCATCAACAAGGCCCTCTTTCTCCTGAATTAGTGGTGAGTATTGCTATTCAATTAGCAGAAATATTAATTTATTTACGAGATAGCAATGCTCATTCATCAAGCCATTTGTCAGGAAAACCTTATGTTCATGGTGATATAAAGCCCTCTAATGTTGTTTTTGATGAAAAAACAGGTTTAGTTCAACTGATTGACTGGGGTTCTTCCGTTGTCGCCCAACTTGATGTTACAGGGCAAAGTACTAGTAATAATGTCATGGACTTAATGAGCAGTGACTTGCAGCATACCAATGCTAGATTGGGTGATGTTTATTTTATTGGTCCGGAACAAATTAATGGTGGTTTGTCTTCACCACGTTTTGACGAACAAGGTTTAGCTGCCACTTTATATGCAATTGCTTCTGGGCAGTCGTGTCGATATGGCACTAAAATTATTGAGCCGAACTCTTTAGGGCTACCAAAAATTCTAGCCAATGTACTAACCGCTATGCTGAGTGATGATGAACAAAAACGCAGCCAAGCAGGTGACTATTTTTTTAATAACCTTTCTTATTTAAAGCAAATGGTCTTGTCAAATAAGCCAACTGTTATTCAAGTTGAACCATTAATTCCTGTGTGGGTAAAACCTAAATCGGCAGCCAAAGATGGGGAAATAGATACTGTGGTTTATGGCTCTCGTAAGTCCTTTTTAAGGGAAGAGTCAAGTGGTGATAATTTAAATGATATAGATGATGTGCAATTAGAAAAATATTATAAAAATTACCTAATGGGCATGGGAGATAACGAAAAAGCGTTCATTGCTGCCTTGAGTCGATTAGGTGATTTTCCTGTGGTTGGCGGGTTAGCTATTCGCTGGGCAAAAGAAGGGGTTTATATTGATTCTAATTTAACTTTGTTTGCTCCAGAATTAAAAGCTTCTTTTGAAAGTGCGGTTAATAATATGATCCATTTAGCTCAAGGGATTTTTCGTATTGGTATGTTTAAAAGCTGTTTGTTTAATGCCCGTAATACGTTGCACGTAGAGCGAGTAAATCAAAGTAAGCCTTTTATTGCCAATCAAGAACAAAAAATTTCATTTGAAGTAAGTGATGTTGCGGATATTGATGATATTACTAAACTTCATTCTTACTTTGAAGATGGTAAAGATCCAGACGAATATTTATATTTGCCTGATGAAATGATGGCAGTGTTATCTCAATTAAATTTAATTCATCATACAGGTTGTATCATCTTTGAAGTTTTACCAAATCATTTGAAAATACACAGCTATTTGATGTTGTTAAATCATGACAAAGAGAACGAATTTCGTCAGTGCTTAGCGCAAATTATTGACTTATTACCTAAAATAAATGGTCTTGGTATTTCTGGCTTTATGAAGTTACCCTATAAAGACACTCGATTTTTTGAACATATCAGAACATTACCTGAGCGTTTTTATCCAAAAAACCCAAAATTGAATTAATGTAATAATATCAAAAGCACCTAAAAATTAGCCTTTATTGGTGTTTTTGTTGAAAAATTGATAAAGAAGTATCTGTTATGTTAGAAAATAAAAATATCGCTCGGTTTTAGTTTAATTGTGATTGTTGTTATTTTCTTAGGCTTAAATTCACAATGGAAATTATCAAAAAATTCTCAATATACTGATAATCTTTATTAACATTCTTTCGCTGTTTAAAATACTGTAAATAATATTAATTTTCACTTAGTGTCAATGCACCGCTATATGAAAAATGTAGTGCTAGCAACAAGCAATAAAGAATTAATGTTTGCTGTTAAACAGGTGATGCAGCATGAGAATAAAGCACTTCAAGAGTTTTATTTTGTAAGTGAAAAACTTACTGTTGAAGTTAAAGTTTATTGAATAAATTGTTTTATTCTACCTATATCTTGGTTGAGAATAAGCTCATTTAAACTCTCGGCTAACCTGTCTGTTTCACTCAACACGGTTAACCAGTATTTAATACGTGTATCGGCATCTAAATTTTTAAAATCATTTCTATCTGGAATTTTTTTATAGGGTAAAGAGTTAATAAACTTGGTTGATGGCACTAAAAGAACACTGTTTTCATAGCTTTTGGCTAACACGGTGCGAGATGAGTTTTTATCAAACCAGCCTGCTTTTGGTCTTGGAGTAAAATGAGGATATAGCGTAAGTCCCTGTGCTTTATTTGTACTTTCAAAATTTTTATTTTTAAGCGTAAAGTCAAAATGATAATCAATAATACCACCATCTCGATAAGTTCCTTTTGGGGAGTTAGCAATATTTTTAATGCCAGACATCAGCAATGGAATAGAGCCTGAAGCTAATAGCGCATTACTTATATTTTCTTTGGTAAAATCTATGTAATGACTAGTAATATTATAAGGATCGTTAATTTTTAGCTGACTTGATAATGGGCGATAAATATATCGCTCGTATTGAAAAGATAACAGTTTACGATCTACTTTGTTGAGCAATATACTAGCCAACAAACCTGCGCCTTGAGCAAATTTGTTTTCATAACTTGTTAGCCCTTTGCTTTTGGCAACAATAAAGTGAGCTTTAAAAATATCGTTATTGATTATTTCTTTTATACCTGTTTTACCAAAAAGGTGATCAAGCATTTCAACGGCTGATTGAGATATATCAGCAACACTAGGTTTATCAGAATAAACTGTATGGGCATATTGATCAGCTAAACGAGAAATAGTGGCAATGGGATCTTTTTGGGCAAAACAAGCCGCGCGAAATGCACCAGCACTAGAGCCAATAATATTTAATTCAGTTGAACGTTCATTAAAAAAATCACTAAAAAGATATTTATCAAGACCGAAAAGAGTAAACCATTTAGGACCGCCGCTAGCACCTAAAAAGTTAGTGAATAGCTCTTGCTTGAAGCCATGTTGTTGAATTG
>Ga0209826_1000789_pt1 | contig 22664 bp, 18 predicted proteins | sample GOMGulsemesocosm_5_FD_184637 | JGI IMG/M metagenome (GOLD analysis project Ga0209826, IMG submission 184637) | Methane-oxidizing microbial communities from mesocosms in the Gulf of Mexico - GOM15C Gulf of Mexico (SPAdes) (version 2) | ecosystem: Environmental > Aquatic > Marine > Cold seeps... | reverse complement strand
TACTAGTATTTACACTCAAGCATACCGCCGTGATTTTGACCGAGACTGGGATAGGTTTAACAGCTTTAACACTAACAGAAGTATGGCAACCATTTTAACTTCGCCCAATACCGGGATAAATGCCTTATACATGCAAGTGCTAACGGGTGAGCGTGATACGCTCACCCAACAAGAGCGGCTGTTATTTACCCTCAATGACAGAAAATTTTACTCTCAGGGAATTGAGTCAAAACTGTTTTGGGATGGCCGCTGGTTAGCCGCTGATTTAGCCCTTGATTTTGGTTTGCGACTGCACCAAGACCAAGTGGCGAGAAATCATCGACAAGATGAATATGCCATGCAAGGTGGTCACTTAGCGCTTATTGGCAATAGAGAAACCATTACTCACAATAAAGACACGGCCACGGCGCTGGCAAGTTATGCCAATGCCAATCTAGACTTTGGGCAACTTAACCTCAGTGCTGGTGTGCGTGTTGAATATATTGAAGGCGAAGCGATTAACTACAATCTAGAAATGGGAAGTGAAGCAAGTAAAACCACTAATAACACGACCGTGGTTATGCCAGGTTTTGGCGTTTTTTATAAAATCACCGAACAATGGGGAGCTTTATTTGGCATCAATAAGGGCTATGTACCCAATAGTCCCGGACAAGATGACAGCATAGATCCAGAAGAAAGTTGGAACTATGAATTTGGTCTGCGCTATAGCGATTCCAGCACTAAAGCAGAGCTGATCGGTTTTTATAATGATTACAGCAATCTTAAAGGTAATTGTACCTTTTCAAATGGCTGTTTAGATGAACTTGGTCAAGAGTTCAATGCTGGTGAAGTTGATATTTACGGCGTAGAGGCGAGCTTGAATACCCGCATTACGGTTAGCGATAGTATTGAATTACCTATCAATATTGCTTACACCTTTACCCAATCAGAGTTTCAAAATAGCTTTCAATCAAGCTTCTCTCAATGGGGAAATGTCAGCGCAGGTGACGAACTGCCTTATCTGCCTGAAAATCAACTCAGTGTTGAAGTTGCTTTAGCCCATGAACATTGGCAAGTATCATTATTGTTCAAATATGTTGAAAAAATGCTAGAAGCTGCTGGCACAGCCACAGAGCTTGCAGGCTACTACACCGATGATATTGGGCAAGTTGATTTTTCTTCTTGGTATCAAGTAAACGACGCCATAAGAATATATGGCAAAGTTGATAACCTAACCGATGACACTGTCATTGTTTCACGTCGGCCTTTTGGGGCAAGATCAGGCAAACCTCGCCAAGTCATTGTCGGTATAAAGTACACATTCTAGTTATAAAGTCAGTAATTATTCAGCTTAGACATCATTACCACCGAGTATTACCACAGAAAAAATCAAGCTCACCACACTACACCGAGAATAATCAAGTCTCGGTGTTGGCTCGAAGAGCCCTCTGTGGAGCATCACAGCTCGGTGGTAAACAATGAGAACATTATAAGGTTATCCATGTTAACACGTCGTCAATTTCTAATAGCCGCTGCCGCCACTAGCTCTGCTGCTGTTATCGGTTATATCCCTTTTGCACAAAGCCAAAAACACTGGTTAGTGAGTGCTTGTAGTAATAAAAATAATGAGCACTTTGTCGCTGCTTTTGATCTTAACGGCAATATAATTAATCAAGTTAAGTTGCCTGCGCGCGGGCATGATGTCATTGCGGTGCCAAACAAGCCCGGCCATGCCTTAGTCTTTGCTCGACGCCCCGGCACTTTTATCCTAGAAGTTGACTTTATTAATGGCAAAATTGCGCAACAAATTACCGCCGCAGAGCACTCGCATTTTTATGGTCATGGCGTTTTATCAGCAAAAGATAATATTTTACTGACCAGCGAAAATGATTTTGCGACTGGCCATGGCAAAATAGTGATACGCGATGCACAAAACTACCAAATACTTGAGCAATACCATTCAGGAGGCATTGGCCCTCATCAGTTAGGGTTAATGCCTGATGGCAACTCACTCGTTATCGCCAACGGTGGTATTCAAACACACCCCAAACAACCGAGAAAAAAATTGAATATTGACACTATGGCACCCAACCTTGCCTACTTAAATATAGCGTCAGGTCAAGTAGAAGATAAATTCACCTTAGATAACCATAAACTTAGTATTCGCCATTTAGCGGTAAGTAAACAAGGCAAAGTAATCGCCGGCTTACAATACCAAGGCGCAAAAACAGACTTAGTGCCTTTAGCTATTTCTCACCACGGCGAAAGTTCCTTAAGGTATTTATCCGCAAGTGACGATGTCTGGCGTCGTATGAATCAGTATACGGCCAGTGTTTGCATTGATGATAACCTAGCCATTATCGCCATCAGTTGTCCAAGAGCCGATTTAATAACCTACTGGTCTTTAAAAAATGGCGAATACCTCAGTAGTGAAAGATTTGCCGACGGCGCTGGCTTAACTCACCTAGATAACATATACGCCACTAGCGGCAAGGGGCGTTTAATGACAAGCAAGATAACCCGTAGCGCTAACAATAATAATCACAATAGTATTAACAATAGTATTAACAATAGTATTAACAATAGTAATAACGACAGCGTCGCAAACGTCAGTTTTGCTGGCTTAAAATGGGATAATCACTTAACTCATATTGTTGGCTAAATTTGTTGCGTAACTAACGATTTAGCCAATGAAAAATAATTTTTTGCTTGCTAACTGGTTTGACCATTGTTATTTTATTTAAAATTATAAATAAAAACCCAGCATTATGAGCAATTTTTCTACCCGTGAATCAACCGTATTGTGTTCAGATCAATACCTGCTTACCACTACCACTTATCTTCCTGAAAAAGCCATTAAAGGCGCTATTTTAATGGCTCCTGCCACAGGGATAAAAAGACAATTCTACGCTAGCTTCGCCGCTTATTTAGCCGAACATGGTTACGGGGTAATAACGTTTGATAATAGAGGTATTGGCGAATCATTAACGGGCAACCTAGCCAAGAGCGATGCCTCTTTGCAGTGCTGGGGTGAAAAAGATATGCCTGCCGTCTTCGAACAATTAAAACAAAGCTTTCCTGACAGCAAATATCATTTAATTGGTCACAGTGCTGGTGGCCAACTTGTTGGCTTAATGCACAATGCGCAGGAGTTTAGTTCAATTTTTAATGTTGCTTGTTCATCAGGGCAATTAAAAAATATGAGTAACCCTTATTTTATAAAAGCACATTTTTTTATGAATATGTTCATCCCTTTCAGTAATGCTTTTTGGGGACATACTAAATCACAATGGCTTGGTATGGGAGAGCCCTTGCCCAAGTTAGTCGCTCGGCAATGGCGAGAATGGTGTAATGGTCAAGGCTATATTAAAACAGCCTTTGGAAAAACGGTTCACAATCACTTGTATGATGATTTGTCTATGCCATCAATGTGGGTAAATGCTATTGATGATGATATCGCTAATAATAAGAATGTTAGTGATATGCTGTCAGTATTCACCAAAATGAAGCCTGAAAAACTGACCTTAACGCCTGAGCACTATAGTCTTGATGAAATTGGCCACATGAAATTTTTTAGTCGAAAATCTCAAATTTTATGGTCTCATGCGACCAAGTGGTTAGAAAAACATTAACCATAAGCGATTATTGATAAGTACAAGTAAACGCTATTTAATATCATGAAAGAAGTGTCGATTATTTCAATATTTTCATGGTAATAGGCATAACAAGGTAAGAAATTATCGGCACAATTATCGCAACAATAATAAGTACTTGCAAAAAATCATTGCCCGGTAAATAGGGGCTAAGCCATTGCGGTATAAAATAAACCAGCGGCACAAGGGCTACATAATTAATTAACGCAATTAAATGTTTGTTGGGTGATTTCATTAATTTATCCTCAATTAATATCAGCATGCAAGGGGCTATAACCCCTATCATGCTTAACCTATTGTTAGCCTTGTGCTTTGCTTGCTTGTAAAAAGCTATTGTAGACCCAACGATAGCTGGTGTGTTGACCTAAAATACCGCCAAGCTCCATGCCTTTTTCACTACGCCAATCATCCATAACTTCAGCAAGTACAGAAGCCCAGGTTGCCACCTTTACTCCTGCTTGTGTCATACGGTGAATGGCCGCATCAGCAACGGTTTTATTCCAAGTACCTGAGGCATCAACAACGGCATAAACATCATAACCTTCAGCGACCGCTGAAATGGCAGGAAACATTAAACAAACGTCAGTAACAATACCTGCCATGATGATTTTTTTACGACCCGTGGCTTCAATAGCCTGTTTAAACTCGGGGCTTTTCCAAGCATTAATTTCACCCGCTCGTTCGATAACATTGTCACCTAAAATGTCCGTAATTTCTGGCATAATTGGACCATTGGGTCCTTCAGGCATACTTGCCGTCGTTACCGTTGGCATACCAACTACCTTGGCCATTTCACATAAACCTTTAATATTTTCTGTCATTAAATGTGGGTCTTGATCTCGACAACTCACCAAAAGTCCAGTTTGATGATCAATCATCGCCAGTACCGCATTGTCAGTTGTTAACATTTCTGCAAATTTATTCATCTTAATGTCCTCTTTATCGGTTAATAATTATGCTTGGCTAACCACAATGGCTTCAACATCGCTGGTCGCATAAAGTTCAGTATTAACGCTGCGAATTAAATCGCCCTCTTCCGCTTGAAAGCTACTATTTTCATCTGAAAACTCAGTATTACCTCGTGCTACATACACTATGGTTTCATCAGTAAAGTGAATTTTTTCACCTTTAGATAAGCGCACAATATCTATATACGTTTTACTGTCAAAAGTTTCGCTTTGATTTTTAGCACCACCGTAAATACGTGTTACGCCATTACTACTGGGAACATAGTGCTTATATCCTGCGGGCTGGTTAGCTTCATCAGGTAACACCCATAATTGCAACATGCGATTTTTGCTATGGTCAGGGTTGACTTCGTTATGTGAAAATCCTTCACCGCCAGCACGCTGAACCTGCACTTCACCCGCTAATAAACTTTGACCATGTTCAAGAGAGCCTTGATGACTAACTCGGCCTGACATCATCACTGAAATAACATCGATCTCTTTATGTGGATGCATTTTTGTTTCACCATGAGGGTTGAACTTAGCGTCCGCCAGATAAACAAAGTTACCAAGGCCGTCGAATGTATTGGCCGCTTTGCGTGCACCGAAGACACGGCGATCTGTCACTAAGCGATGTTCGGTTAGTCCAGCAAAACCACCTAATGGTAAGGATTTTCTACTAATAATTTTCATATTCGACTCCATAATTCATTGTGTTCGTTGCGTTCATTTGTTTAGTGACGCCATAATAAAACTAAATATTTACTTTATAAATACGAAAATATTGATATGATAATTTCATTTATGACAACAATAGAGCAAAGGTAATGCTTAAATGAACCATGACTTAAATGACATGATGGTATTCTTAGCTGTGATTGAGACGGGCAGTTTTACCTTAGCGGCAGAGAGGTTAGGCATACCAAAAGCGAACGTCAGTCGCAAAGTATCTCGCCTTGAGACGCGATTAAATGTCACATTATTAGAACGTTCAACGCGTTCACAACATTTAACAGAAGCTGGCAGTCGCTACTTACTGCATTGTAAACGTATTCATGAAGAACTAGATTTAGCCACCACTTCCGTCTCACAAATATTACAAAGCTATCAAGGTGACCTTAAAATAGGTGCCTCCGTTGCCTCAGGACAACAAATATTAAGACCGGCATTAGCTGAATTTATGCATCAGTATCCCGATTTGAAGGTGCAACTCAAGCTAGTGAACCGCCGCGTTGATTTCATCGAAGAAGGTTATGATGTGGTGATACGCATTGGTCAACTAGAGGATTCATTGTTAGTGGCAAAAAAGCTCGGCACAGTGACTCGAAAGCTGTTTGCTAGCCCTGAATATTTGGCTAAAAATGGCAAACCAATGACGGTAGCACAACTAAGCGACCATCAATTATTGATCATGAATCCTATCAATAACGAAACAAAACTCAACTTGCTATCAACACAAAATGAACAGGTCAAAATACAGGCTAAACCGCGTTTGTTAGTCGATGATTTCGTTATGTTAAAACAAGCCATAGTGGGTGGTTTAGGCATTGCTGTTTTACCTGAATACATGGCGCATAACGAAATAAGAGCTGGAGGCTTAGTTAATATATTACCTGACTGGGGTCAGGAAAATGTTGACGTTTATGCGCTTTACCCCCGTAATCGCGCCAAAATTCCGAAAGTAAGCGCGTTTATTGAATTCGCAACCCAGCTGTACAGTAAAGCGCTGCAATGACTTGAAAGACCTATAACGGCAAACATTACCAATACTAGTCATAATTTTCTGTCTGAATATTTTACAGTTAAATATCCAATCGTAAATAAAATGATAAAAATCAACATCTTAAATTATGGCATACATGTTGCTTAAGTTATTGGTAAGTTTAATAATAATTAATGCAGTTGTACCTTAAGGTCATGTATTACTAAGGGATTTAAAAATGAATATAAAGTACTTAAAAGCGGCATTCGCAGGCCTAATTTTATCGATTAGTGGTTTTGCCAATGCCACAGTCCTTAATACTGAAGTAGCTGATAATGCATACATTACCGTTGGTGGCTATGATGTAGCTTGGGCTGGTCCGTGCGCTGTAGCTCAAAACTCATGCGGACCTTTAGATTTTTCTTATCAAACACAATTTGGTTGGGAAGCAATGAGTTCAACTCTTTTTGACCAGTTAAATATCTCTGCATTTGATTTCATTTTTGACGGAGCCAATGTTGATTCATTCACTGGAAACAATTTAGACGAACTGTCTGGAGCCTCAGTTTCACAAAACCCTTTCATTGGCGATATCGCTGTTGCGGCTCCTTGGTTTGCTTCTATACATACCCATGTTGATTGGGCTAATGGTGTTAATAACCAGTGGAGTTTTTCTGACATGAACAATGCTTCTTATTTTGATTCATTAGCGGTAAGAGTATCTGCTAATAACGACATCCCAGAGCCTTCTACAATAGCGATTTTCGGCTTAGCATTAATAGCCTTAGCTGCTCGTAAATACAAAAAACAATAAGCTAAACTTTAAATATTTTAAAAGCACCACTCGAAAGCTTGGTGCTTTTTTTGCATGTAAATCAAACGATTACCAAGGTAATCGCTACATCAGCGCTACCCTCTCTCAGTGACACAGCCTGCTCAGTGATAAAACCCTCTCAAAAATAATTAAACATCTATCACAAATAGCTAAACAGCTGCCAAAAATAGTTGAGCATTATTGGTAGCTGTCATCATACCTTCAAATAACTGAAATATTTTATTCAAATAAGCATGCTAGTTTGGATTTAAGTTTCTGTGCTACCTGTGTTGATAGAGAGTTTAATGAACCCTAACTACTTTTTTTATTTAGCTGTTGCGCTAGGCGTTATTTATATTTTTAATCGTCTACGGATCCGTTTACAATTATCTCGTGCTAAGCACCCTTCACTGCGCGGTCATAGTAAATGGTCACGTAGAATATCAAAATTGCTACCTTTTTTTGATTATACCCAAAACTTGTTTTTCTGTTCAGACGGCGCACCTCATAAGATTACTGAACAGCGCAAGCAAGCGTTTGAGAGATTAAAACAGAAAACACAACACCAAAACTCAAAGTCATTAGCACAATCGGCCGCACTAGAAAACAGTATCTCAGACGTAAAGTTTACCAGTAATTATCGTGTACCTTTCCCTTACAGAACTGATCTTCCTAGTGAATTCAGGCTAGGTACTATGGTAGATGAAACCAAAGGCTCAAAAATTCGCGATATAGACGGCAACTGGCGCTTTGATTTGTCGGGCTCCTATGGCGTTAATGTTTTTGGCTACGACTTTTACAAACAATGCATGCAGGAAGGTTTTAACTTAACAAATGAGTTAGGCCCTGCCCTTGGCCCTTACCATCCTTTAATCACAGAAAACGTTGAATTTATAAAACAGGTCTCGGGGTTAGACGAAGTGTCGTTTCACATGTCGGGCACTGAAGCGGTTATGCAGGCAGTAAGATTAGCGCGTTACCATACTAAAAAAACACATTTAGTTCGCTTCTGTGGTGCTTATCACGGTTGGTGGGACGGAGTACAACCTGGCATTGGTAATCGACGCAAAACCAATGATGTTTATACTTTAGCCGACCTCAGTGAAGCCACCATCAAGGTGCTTGAAACAAGAAATGACATTGCCTGTTTATTAATTAATCCACTGCAAGCATTTCATCCTAATGCCGATTCATTCTCTGACAGTACCCTTATCACCAGTGATAGAAAGACCGCATTTGATAAAGAAGCCTACGCAAAGTGGTTAGGCAGATTACAAGCGGTTTGTAATCGCCGCAATATTATCCTCATTTTTGACGAAGTGTTTGTTGGTTTCAGGTTAGGCATGCGGGGGGCTCAAGAATATTTTAATATTCAAGCCGACTTAGTCACCTACGGAAAAACGCTCGGTGGCGGCATGCCGGTAGGTGTTTTAGCCGGTCGAGATGATTTAATGAAACGCTATAGAGAAAATCAGCCTGCCGATGTGTCCTTTGCACGCGGCACGTTTAATTCTCATCCCGCTATTATGGGCTCAATGAATGCTTTTATTCGCCGCATTCAAACGCCAGAGATACAGGCAATTTACCAATCAGCCGAGCAAACTTGGAACAACCGCGTCGCGTTATTTAATGAACGCATGTTTGATAAAGGCCTACCGATAAAGTTGTCGAATATGCACAGTATTTTAACATTACACTATCTGCAACCCAGCCGTTATAACTGGATGTTGCAGTTCTATTTACGCAGTGCGGGGATTGAACTGAGTTGGTTAGGCACAGGACGATTCATCATGAGTTTCAGCTTTACTGATGAAGAGTTTGCTGAAGTCATTGAGTGTTTTGTGGTCGCGGCCAGCCAAATGCAAGATGACGGTTGGTGGTGGAATTCGCCTCACTTAACCAATAAAGCCATTAAACGTCAATTTATTTACGACATGTTAGTGACAAAATTCCCGATACTCAATAAATGTTTAAAAAGCCCACTAATTAGTACAGAAATGCGGAAAAAATCACGCCCTTTATCAAGCGTGAACGACACAAACGTGAATAGTAATACTATAAAGAAGGTGAGTTGATTATGCTTAATCGAATAGATGGACTAGGTAAAAGTGAATTTAGGCAATCACTACAAAAGGAAATGAATCAATACATTAGATCACAAGATGTTCGTTTTGATAAAAAAGATTGTTTACGAGTAGATTTACATTGCCACGACTTAAATAGTGATATTCCTGACGAACTCTGGGGCCGAATTCTACGTTTACCCGAAACATGGTTAAAAACCAAAAAATTAGTGAAGCAACTCAAAAATAATGACTGTGATGTACTTACCGTTACGAATCATAATAATGCCCGCTCTTGTTGGCAGCTTAAAAAATCAGGTGTTGATGTCTTAGTGGCGGCTGAATTCACCTGTTTTTTCCCTGAATACGATTTATTTATCCACGTTTTGACCTATGGTTTTACTCAAGAACAGGAGATTGAACTTAATAAACTCCGTCAGAATATATATGATTTTTTACGTTATACCACGCTGCATAATATTCCCGTGGTCATGCCGCACCCGCTATATTTTTACACCAAAAATGAAAAAATGGACTTAAGCTTATTTGAAAAGCTGGCGGTAATGTTTCAACGTTTTGAAGTACTGAACGGACAACGAGATTTATGGCAAAGCGTATTAACCCTAAATTGGACACAAGGCCTAAGCGCCGATAAAATTAACAGCTACGCAAAACGCCATAAGCTTAATCCAGCCGATTTTGGTGTTGACCCACAGCAACCCAAAATACTCACGGGTGGTTCAGATGATCATACTGGCATTTTTGCTGGTTTGTGTGGCTCATATTTATATGTGCCTAATTTGGCAGAAAGACTAAAAACAGAAAAAGCCTCTGTGCTGGCATTAGAAGCCCTGCGTTTAGGCAATGTTGCTCCCTTTGGCCAAGTCAATGAAAACGAAAAACTCAATATAGCCTTACTTGATTACTTTGCTCAAGTGGCAACAAAGTTAAAAGATCCGGGCTTATTACGCATTTTATTACATCGCGGAAGCTCTTGGGATAAGGTCGGATGTTTTATCCTCAGTAACTTCATTTTAGAGCTGCAAAAAAGTAAAAAGTCACGCAAGTTTTTTGATTTTGTCCATGAGGCGCTACAGGGTAAAAAACCTAATATATTGCTGAAATGGCAAATATCAAAAGATTATCGATTCTGCATCGAGCAATTAGAAAAAATAGCTAAAAGTAAACATCAGTCCCATGAAATATTTGTCGCAACGGTCAATGAAGCGATACGAGAGCTTTTTTCTCACCTCAACAAACTCATTGCAAAACGCATTCATTCCTTTATTGAAAATCATCAAGGAGAGAAATTAGAAGGCTTTTCGACCGAAGAACTGACGCGAAAATTTGAAGTGCCCAGTCAACTTACCGCGCTATTTTTCAACGAAGGTAAACACCAAGACAATATTAGTAACGTTAGCATTGAGAAAATACTAGATAACCTTTCTTTCCCTGTTTTGATTAGTGCCGTGCTTGCGAGTACAAGCTTAGCGTCTGCCAGAGTCTTGTATCAAAATCGTGAATTATTAAACAACTTCTCTGACTATATTGGTAAAAATAAACATTCGAATCGTGCCTTATATTTAACCGATACCCTGCGCGACAAGAATGGCGTTTCTAATTCTTTATCAGGCAAATTAAAAGAAATACAACGGGCTAATTTACCAGTTGATTTTCTTATTTGCGATAATAATTTTGCGTCAGAGCCTCATCTACATGTTGTTCGCCCTATCGGCACATTTGAGGTCGCTAAATACGGCGAACAAGAAATTCGTTTTCCAGACCTTATGGAAATAGCGCAGATTTTTTATGAAGGGGGTTATGACCGAATAATTTGCTCAACCGAAGGGCCCATGGCATTGGTTGCCATGTTTATTCAGCAAATGTTCAATGTACCCAGTTACTTCTTTATGCATACCGACTGGATTGACTTTATTAAACATACCACAGACCTTAATCAACATGAGCGTGACCGAGTACGTCGTTTACTGCGCGCACTTTATAATCGTTTTGATGGTGTATTTGTGCTTAACAATGACCATAAAGAATGGTTAAGCGGCTACGAAATGTCGTTACCTGAGGAAAAAGTATTTTTAACTGCACACCATGCAGAGCCTCGAAATATGAGTGTCAAAGCGGGTAGAAAATCCGATATTATTGCCGATGCCAATGACGATACACCCATATTGTTTATCGCGTGTCGGATCAGTAAAGAAAAAGGGCTTTTAGATTTACCCTTCATTATCGACAAAGCAAAACAGCAACTACCTGATTTACGTATCGTTATAGCCGGCTCTGGTCCTGCCACTGAGGAGTTAAAGCAACGTCTTCCTCAGGCAACGTTTCTCGGTTGGCAAAGTAAAGAGCAGTTAGCATCATTATATTTAACGTTAGATTTATTTATTTTCCCGTCTCAATTTGACACTTTTGGCAATGTTATTTTGGAAGCCTTTGCTCATGGTATGCCTGCGCTCGCTTATAACACCAAAGGGCCCAAAGACATCATTCAGCATAATATTAATGGTTTCTTAGTTGATGACATTACCGACATGAGTGATGAAATAATTCGCTTTTTCGGTGATAAAAGCTTACGAGAAACAATGCAAAGCAATGCCTTAAAACGTGCCGCACAATATCAAGCCCAGCCTATCATGGAGCAGTTTTTAACGGATATGGGCTTAGAGCTTCCAAGCAATTACAACCCTTATCGCATTGATGAACTACAGAAAACGGTAGCTTGAAAATGAGCGAATTTCATCAGCAAAAACAAGTGGCGACGGAACAACTTGAGTCGAGGGGAGCAGAGAAAAGGCTCATTGAAAAATTAACCTTCTCAGAGCAGCTTAATTTTTTAATAACCAATCGAATCCCCAGAAGATGGCTTACTTTTTTTGTTGGCTGGTTTAGTCAAATTAAGAGCCCAATGTTAACCAAACTTTCTATCGGTATTTGGTCAATGTTTGCTGAGGATTTAAGGCTGGAAGATGCTAAAAAATCAAAGTTTACTAGTTTAGGTGATTGTTTCACTAGGGAATTAAAACCCGGCTTAAGGCCTCTTGATGACAGCGCAGACATTGTCACCAGCCCTTGTGATGCGATTTTGGGTGCTCATGGGAAAATTGACGGTTGCACGGTTTTTCAAGCGAAAGGCTTTCCTTATGCCATTAATGAGTTAATTCCTGATTTCTTATTAGCCAATAAATATAGAAATGGTTTTTTTGCCACCTTACGATTGAAATCAAGCATGTACCATAGATTTCACGCACCAATAAACTGCAAGGTAAAGCAAGTAAATTATATATCGGGAGATACTTGGAATGTAAATCCGATTGCGCTGAAGAAAGTAGAAAAACTATTCTGTAAAAATGAACGAGCCGTAGTAGAACTAGAGACTCAGCACCCTAGTCACAGCATTACACTAGTTCCTGTCGCTGCGGTTTTAGTGGCAAGTATGAAATTCAATTTTCTTAATCAAACATTAGATCTTAAATATAAAGGCCCTAACTATATTGATTGTAACGCGTCGTTCAAAAAAGGTGATGAAATGGGATATTTTCAACATGGCTCAACCATCATTGTTTTTGCCAGCTCAAATTATCAATTAGCCGAAGGGCTTAAAGAAGGCATGGTGATAAAAATGGGTGAATCCTTACTTTCTGGACATACAAATGATGAACAAGATTTTTAACCTTAACTACAACTTACTATTAACTCAAAAGGCCTAATATGACTTTTTTAGAAGAACTACAAAAACAACGCTGGGATGACCATCGCTTTTATCATCACAACCGTATTAATCAATTTTTACACTTGCTCAGTGCTATCTGCTTTGTTGCTAGTTATATATTGGTATTTATTTATCCCGCAGCCGCAGCGTTAGTGGGTTGGTTATTGTCTATGGTATTGCGTCAAACCGGGCATTTTTTCTTTGAGCCAAAAAGTTATGACAATGTTAACCAAGCAACTCATGAGTTTAAAGAAAACGTCAAGGTAGGTTATAACTTACAACGTAAAATGGTCTTGCTTTCAATTTGGGCATTAACACCCATCGCATTATATTTTTCACCTAGCTTCTTTGGTTTATTTACCCCTTATACTTCGTTCGAAGGCTTCATCAATACCATGGCAATTTTATGGTTATTCATTGGCTTAGGTGCGGTCATTTTTAGAACCGTGCATTTGTTTAAATTAATGGGAGTGCAATCTGGACTGGTTTGGTTTTGTAAAATACTTTCTGACCCTTTTCATGATATTAAAATTTATCGAAAATCACTGTATTACATGCTTAAAGGTGAAATGTACGACAATATGGAAGATTGGTACGACAAAACCGCCTATCAAAAGTAAGCTAAAAAATATTGAGCGAGAAATGGCCACAGCTATTATTGAAATGTTGTGGTCGTTTTTCGTCATGCAAGTAGCAAACTTAATCGAGTTAGCCATCATTCGCTCGATCTCTCCTGCTGAGATTTAGCCCTCTAAAAACTACGGTTCCAAACCCCTCAATTATTTAACTATTCAATGGTTAGACTGCTCAATTGGCAATCAATACTTGCACCAATATCAAACAATTAGTTTAAGTTGTGCACTTTCAATAAATTAAAAACACTTAATCACACATAATCACACATAAAATAAATATAAATAATCCTCACTTTACAATGAATTATAAGAAATAATTAACTTATGACTGATATGGCACAGGACTTGAGATAATAATCACAACTTGTATTTATATTTATGGTGGAAAGGATGCTGGCAACTTTTATTAAACAACATAATTTACCTGAAGATTTCAAACTCACTGTAGAAAAATATTATCAGCCATTCGCCGAGCAATTATTTAGCCGATTTTCAGCAACGAATGACGTGTACTTTGTTGGCATAAACGGCTGTCAAGGCAGCGGCAAGTCAACATTTACTGACTTTATTGCCAGCTACTTAACCACTCAATATCAACTCAATGTTGTGGTGATGTCTTTAGATGATTTTTATTTTTCGAGCGCAACACGAAATAAACTCGCACAAGATATTCATCCCTTATTAGCAACAAGAGGCGTTCCAGGTACTCATGATATCGTTGAACTTCGTCATATATTGGCGCAGTTAAAACAGCAAAGCAGCGGTTTTTCAATACAAAAATTTAACAAGGCTACCGACGAACCTTTTCCTGAATCTAAATGGACGTCAGTTGAAAAACCTGCCGATATTGTATTATTAGAGGGCTGGTGCTGGGGCGTAAAACCACAAACAGCAGAGCAGTTAATATTGCCAATCAATGAACTTGAATGCCAATACGATAAAACGGGAGTGTGGCGAAATTATGTTAATCAGCAACTTAAAAACGCTTATCAACCTTTGTATAAAAAAATGGATTTCTGGTTAGCACTGCAAGCGCCTTCATTAGATTGCGTATATAAATGGCGTTTAGAGCAAGAACAAAAATTAAAAGTCAGGAACAGGGGTATAAAAAACTCAAAAATCATGACACCAACGGAAGTATTAAATTTCACTCAGTATTTCCAAAGGTTGAGCATTCAAGGCTGTAAAACTTTTGCACAATCTTCTGACGCTATTTTCTACTTAGGTTACGATCGTAAAATTACCGACATGTCAATCAAGGCAAGTCGATGAGTATGTTAAAAACGCTTATATTCAGCGACTTAGATGGTACGCTGCTTGACCATTTCACTTATCAATCTACCGCTGTAGAGAAAACGCTGCAACAATTGCATAAAGCAAATATTCCGGTCATTTTAAATACCAGCAAAACATTCGCTGAGTTAGAAGTTATTCACCACGACCTTGGTTTAAGAACACCCTTTATTATAGAAAATGGCGCAGCCATATATATGCCAATAAACACCTTCAATTCACAACCTGAAGATACGGTAATCATTGGCAATTATTGGGTGAAATCATTCAGTTTACCCAGAGAGTACTGGTTAACTTTATTGTCGAAAAATAGCCAAAAATTTAGCCCGTATTATCAAGGTTTTTCAACATTATCAGACTCAAAATTATGCCAAATGACCGGGTTGAATATTGACGAAGCTAAACGCGCAAAGCAAAGACAATATGCCGAGCCACTGCATTGGTTGGGTGATAACCCCACTAAGGAAGACTTTATAGCGCACTTGGTTAGCTTAGGCGCGAATGCTGTTCTCGGCGGAAGATTTATTCATGTCGGGGATTATTGCGATAAAGGCCAAGCGCTTATTTGGTTAGCTGAACGATACCGTGAACAATTTCCTAACTACGCCATTTCAACGATTGCCTTAGGTGATGGCGAAAATGATATTGCTATGTTAGAAGCTGCAGATATGGCCATTCAAATACGCTCGCCCGTGCATGATTTTCCAAGCTTATATCGTCAGCATCAAAGCACAAAAACTCAATTATATGGCCCTCAAGGTTGGGCTGAGGCAATACAAAAACTCTTAACTAATCAACTAATCAACTAATCAACTAATTCAGGGGTAAATCATGGCTGATTTTTATCAAAATGGTACCGTAACTACGCTGCACAATTTAGCTCAACGTGAACCATCGGATATGGCAGATGAATTATTAACGTTCTCAAAAACACGTTCATTAGGGCTGATATTACCGTCGTTGTTTTCTGAGCTAGAAGGCGAAGCCTTACCTGACATCATTAATAAAATTAAAGACGTAAAGTATTTATCTGAAATAGTCATCGGTTTAGACAGAGCCAACCTTGAACAATATCAGCATGCCTTATCATTTTTTGGTCAATTACCGCAACATCACCGGGTATTATGGAATGATGGCCCAAGGTTACAAGCAATTGATGCAAAATTAAAAGCATTAGGGTTAGCCCCGAAAGAACTGGGTAAAGGCCGTAATGTTTGGTATTGCATGGGATACATATTAGCATCAGGTAAAGCTGAATCTATTGCATTGCACGACTGTGACATTTTGACTTATGAAAGAGATTTACTTGACCGACTACTTTACCCTGTTGCCAACCCACTGTTTAACTATGAATTTTCTAAAGGTTTTTACGCGCGCGTTGCTGGCGGGAAAATTAATGGCCGCGTCTCACGTTTATTGGTGACGCCTTTGATTAAAGCGTTGAAAAAAACGGTGGGTCATTGTGATTACCTTGAATATATGGACAGTTTCTTATACCCACTGGCGGGTGAATTTTCATTTCGCCGAGATGTGCTAAACGACATTCGTATTCCAAGTGATTGGGGTTTAGAAATAGGGGTATTATCAGAGATGTACCGCAATTATTCACCAAACCGTATTTGCCAAGTCGATATCGCCTCAACCTATGATCATAAACATCAAGATATGTCTTTGGATGACTCTACTGCCGGTTTATCTAAAATGTCGATTGATATCAGTAAGGCATTCATTCGTAAACTCGCCACGCAAGGTGAAACATTTACGGCTGAAAAGTTTAGAACCTTAAAAGCGACCTACTACCGTATTGCACTAGATTATGTTGAAACCTATCGAAATGACGCCATGATGAATGGCCTTAAGCTTGATATTCATAGTGAAGAAAAAGCGGTAGAAATGTTTGCTGAAAATATATTAACGGCAGGAAGCACCTTCTTAGAACAGCCCATGGAAACGCCTTTTATTCCATCTTGGAACCGTGTGGTGAGTGCGATCCCTGACATTCTAGCGCAATTAAAAGAGGCGGTTGAATTAGACAATGAAGAATTCAGTCAATCAATAAAATAGTCAGCATTGAAATAAGGAAGCACTATGCAAGAGCAGGTTAATCAGCTAAAGAATAAATTAATACAGCAGCTTTCGACTATTTATCAAGATGTCCCTATGGCACAGTCATTAGACGAAATTGCGCAAGGGCTTCTTAATATTATGCGATTATCGAGCGAAGTGGCGGCTGCAAAACCATTTACCAACCATTGGTCAGAAAAAGACATTATATTGATCACTTATGGTGATAGCATCATCAAAGACTCTCACCCTCCTTTACAAACCTTAAAGCACTTTTTAGATCGTACCATTGAAAATACGATTAATAGCGTGCATATATTGCCCTTTTTTCCCTATAGCTCGGACGATGGTTTTGCAGTGATCGATTATTCTTCCGTTAATGAATCATTAGGGACATGGCGAGATATTGAAGAGATAAGTAAAAACTATCATCTGATGTCTGATCTGGTCATTAATCATTGCTCAAGTCGAAGTGCTTGGTTCGAAAATTTTGTTAAAGGCAAAGGACAAGGCAGCGATTACTTTTTCACCGCATTACCCGACGAAAACTTATCTGCTGTCGTTCGTCCCCGTACATCGCCGCTGCTTAAAGAAGTTGCAACGGCTAATGGCAAAAAATTTGTTTGGTGTACTTTTAGTCACGACCAAGTCGATTTTGATTTTCGTAACCCTGAAGTATTAAAGGCATTTACCTCAATCATAAGACAATACCTAGATATGGGTGTGAAAATATTTCGTTTAGACGCTATCGCATTTTTATGGAAAGTCGCAGCAACAAAAAGCATCAACTTACCTCAAACTCATGAAGTAGTGAGACTATTAAGAACATTAATTGAATCAGCTGAACCAGATGCCGTGATAATTACCGAAACCAATATCCCCAATACACAAAATCTGACCTATTTTGGTAATGCTAACGAAGCGCACGGTATTTATAATTTTTCATTACCGCCTTTACTATTAAATACGCTGCTGACGGGCAATTGTTTATATTTAAAACGCTGGTTAATGAGTATGCCTCCTTCACAAGACGGTACCATGTACTTTAATTTTATTGCCTCACATGACGGTATTGGTTTACGTCCTGCAGAAGGTTTATTAAGTGAAAGTGAACTTGATAACTTAGTAGCCACCGTAGAAAATTTTGGCGGTAAAATTTCATGGCGTACTGCTGATAATGACGAACAAAAAGCCTATGAGATGAATATTTCACTCTATGACGCTATGCAAGGTACTGTTAACGGTAAAGATGAATGGAATTTTGAACGCTTTATTTGTGCTCATGCCATTATGTTTGCCCTTGAGGGTATACCTGGCCTCTATATTCATAGCCTACTTGGCACTCAAAACGACTATAAAAAATTAGCCAATACTCACCATAACCGTTCTATTAATCGACATCGTTGGCAAGAAGAGGCTTTAGAAGAAGCACTCGCTGATAAAAACTTACATCATGCAAAAGTACTATCGACGTTAAAATCGTTATTAAATATTCGCATTAAGCAACCGGCATTTCATCCCAATGCGACGCAGTTTACGCTCCATTTAGGTTTACAACTATTTGGATTTTGGCGTCAAAGCCAAGATAAAAAACAAAGCATATTTTGTGTGAGTAATATTTCTGCTCAAGCCATCGAACTGCCCTTGAGTGAGCTTAATTTAATTATTACCGAATCTTGGTTTGAGCTTATCAGTAAAAAAGAAATTACTGATTTAACACAAAAGCTACTATTAACGCCTTATCAAACGGTTTGGCTCAGTAATGACATAACGCATTAAAAATACACCAAGATTGACTGCTGATCTTGCTTGGTCATTTTACTAACCGCTAACCTCTTCATTCAAAATAAGGAGTTACCCATCATGCGTTCACTTTTCATGAACAAGAAGCAGCTTGCGGAATTGAATCATCAAGAATGACACTATTCCAGCTTGCTTTAATGCTAAGTGCCAACATACCCACAATTAAAACAATAGACTGCTTTGCTAGATTTATAATAAATAAAGTTAAAAGACTTCAATCGCTTGTATGCCTTTTTATCAGTAATTTAAGTAAGTTGTGAGTAAAGTAAAAAACACGAGGTAACAATCAAAAGCCCTCCCATCAATTGATTAAAAAACGTTAACTTAAGCTCACTATCTAAGAGTATTGCTAATTTATTGCCTAATACAGACCAAGAAAAAAGAGATAAATAACAAACTAAAAAATAAATTATCGAAAAGGTTAAAAACTGTTGATGACTATTCGGTGAAGAAAACAAAGAAACACCAACCATACAAGCTATCCACGCTTTAGGATTTAACCATTGCAATAGAAATCCTTGTATGAAAGTTGGTTGTTTATGCTTTTTAATATCTAATTCTGGTTTTGATGTCGCTATTAAATAGCCCATATAAACGATAAATAGCGAGCCGAAAACTGCCAAATATTTAAGGAAGTATGGATATAAATCAATAACTTTAGAAAAACCTAAACCAATAAATAATAATAGCAAGGTAAAGCCAATTGTTCCTCCTGAAACGAATGAAAATGTTTTACGTACCCCATAGCTTGCCCCTGAAGACACAATCACCATATTCACTGGCCCTGGTGAGATTGACATAACCAATGAGAATGAAAACATTGCAATCAATAATGACATAACTTTTCCTCTAGTTTTTTGTACACTATATCCCTACTTTATGAATAAGATAAGGCGCTACAATCAAGAGTAACTGTTCTAAATTATTTAATAATAAAACCAATGATAGATGAATTACGATCAATAGCTATTTTTGCTGAAACGATAAAACAAGGCTCTTTTTGAGGCGCAGCAAAAGAGCTAAAGCTTTCACCCTCAGTTATTAGCTACCAAGTTAGCCGTTTCCCGATAACTGACGTTCACCATAGATGAAAATCTGTTCCTTAATGATAACTTTCAGATAGTTGACGTAACCCTCTGAAAAGATTAATGTCTGGTTAGATAAAGTAACTTAAATCGTAAATGTACAGGAAATAAAAGAAGAAATCAGTTATGGATTGGTTAAGTGATAAATCGAATTTATCTCAGCCTTTAACAACTAATACTTGGAAAGTACTTATTGTTGATGATGATGATGAAATACACAAAGTGACCCAATTATCTTTGTCAGACTTCTCTTTTGAAGATAAAAGTCTCGAGTTTATTAGTGCATACTCTGGTGACGATGCTAAAAGAATATTAAGAGAATTTGATGACATTGCCCTAGTATTACTTGATGTTGTAATGGAGTCTGATGATGCAGGCTTAAAGGTATCGAAATATATTCGCAACGAACTGGAAAATCACTTCACGCGTGTTGTTCTTCGTACAGGACAACCAGGCTTTGCTCCAATCAATGATGTTATGCAATATTATGACATTGATGGGTACTTAGCTAAAACTGAAATTACTAAACAAAAATTAAACCATACTTGTTATATTGCACTTCGTTCTTACCGTGATTTAACTCGTATGCAAAAATATCAAAAAGGCTTAGAAGCTGTTATCAATGCGATAACTAATTTAACTCAAATTAATGAGGTTTTGGATTTAGCTCAAGCTGTTATCGTTCAACTAGGTTGTGTTCTGAACGCTGAACAAGCAGAGTTTGTTATTCAAAATACCGATATATTTACCCTAACACTGAATGGCAGTGAAACATGGCGAATTATTATTGATGCTGAAAAATCAGTAATGCTAAATAAAACAGATAAGCTTGAGAAAGCTAATCAATATATTGAGTTGAGTAATATTGCCCTAGACAAAAAACAAAGCCTAGATGAGCCACCTCATTATGTAAATTATTATCAATCTAAACGCGGCACTGAAACCATTTTTTTATTAAAAACTGAGCAAAAACTAACAAAAGAAAGTAAAAAATTATTACATGCATTTTCTGTTCAGGTAGTTTTAACATTAGAGAATTTACTGATTAAATAAAATTTCAGAGGGTTAAAAATGAAAAAAATTGACAACAATTTAAGCCACATAATTAAAAGCTTAAAATCTAGTTATGGAACAGAATTCTTTAATAGTTTAACGCTTCAATTGCATCAATTAATCGCTTCTGATTATACCTTTATTGCTAAGCTTGATAAGGATAAATATGTATCCCAAACTATAAGTCTCGTCGCAAAAGGTGAGATTAGTGACAACTTTGAGTACTCATTAATCGACACCCCTTGCGCCAATGTGAGTGATGATACTGCTTGTATTTACCTAGAAAAAATTTGTCAATTATATCCAAGTGATCAACTGCTGATTGATATGAAAATAGAAGGTTATATAGGCACGCCTTTGCATGATTCAAACGGTGAGATTATTGGCTTAATTGTCGCCCTATATGAGCACGCCATTACCAATAGTGATACGGTCACTGCTCTGTTCGATCTTTTTTCTGGCCGGATTTCAGCCGAACTCGAACGCGAAGACAAAGAAAAACAATTAACAGAATTAAACGATTTACTTGAAGAGAAAGTAAATGAAAGAACTTCAGAATTATCGAGTGCTATCGATAGATTACGTTTTACTCAAGATAAATTAATAGAACAAGAAAAGATGGCATCGCTGGGTAACTTAGTTGCAGGTATCGCTCACGAGATCAATACCCCACTTGGCGTAGCGGTATTGTGCAGCTCTAATATTGAAGATGCATTAGAAAAATTGAATTCAAAAATTGAAAGTAATTCGTTAACTAAGTCAGAATTAGAAAGCTTAATATCTACCCTTAATCAATCTGAAGAATCATTATCTTTTAATTTAAGAAGAGCAGCAAACTTAGTGGATAATTTTAAAGAAATGGCTGTTAGTATCAATAGCGATGACTTAATAGACATTAACATTTCTTCATGGTTGAATTCATTAGTGGGTAGTTTAAGACCTATGCTGTATAAGAAAAATATAACCGTTGAATTATTGGTGGATGAGCATATAACAAGTTTTACAACATGTCCTGCCAAAATGTCACAAGTGTTCACAAACATTATATCAAATTCTTCGATACATGCTTTTGAAGAGAATGATGGCATTAGTGATCGAAATATCATTATTTCAACAAAAATTTGTAACGATATATTATCAATTAAAATTAACGATAATGGAAAAGGAATGACTGACGAAACTATCAAAAAAATATTTGAACCATTTTACACCACCAAACGTGGAAAAGGTGGTACAGGCTTAGGTTTAAGTATTGTTCATAACATTATTATAAATAATTTAAGCGGTAAATTAGCCGTTGAATCAACAGTAGGAAAAGGTACTTGTTTTAACTTGGAATTTCCTGCGCTAACCTAACATCGAGCGTTCTTTAATGGCTATTTCAGGCTGATTTTTGATCATGAAGTTAGTCTAAAGATTGATTCTGCCAACATCTGCTACGTCAATTATTCTTAAGTTAGTTGCTGGTTTAATTGAGACAACTAACGGGTGTACAAGTGACCTAGGCAAACTATCTCATGTTAAAATAGACTTCTCAATACGCGCTAAAGACCTTATTGCTAAATATGTATCAGGATTGACTGCTGATCTTTCTTAGTCATTTTACTCCCCACCAATAGATAAGAACTATCCATCATGCGTTCACTTTTCATGAACAAGAAGCACCCATGGGGATTGAGCCATCTATAATGATCGAATTACAAGAAGATTTAATCATATAAACGTTAGCGCTACTAAACCATTTAAAAAGCAAGCTAATGGCAAACATTGCCAATATATGCCATAATTATTTGTATCTTAACAGTATAACTATAAACTTATTAGGACTGATAATGGCAACACTGAA
>Ga0209826_1000788_pt1 | contig 22673 bp, 17 predicted proteins | sample GOMGulsemesocosm_5_FD_184637 | JGI IMG/M metagenome (GOLD analysis project Ga0209826, IMG submission 184637) | Methane-oxidizing microbial communities from mesocosms in the Gulf of Mexico - GOM15C Gulf of Mexico (SPAdes) (version 2) | ecosystem: Environmental > Aquatic > Marine > Cold seeps... | reverse complement strand
TACGCCGCCGCAAAATGGGCGATGATTGGTTTAACTAAAACTTGGGCCATGGAACTGGGCCCCCACAATATTCGTGTAAACGCACTCTGCCCGTGCAGCGTCAACGGGCCACGTATTGAAGGTGTCATTGAACGCGATGCCAGCGAACGTGGCGTGGAGACCGAGGCCATACGCACCCTGTATCAGTCCCAAAGCTCGATGCGATTATTTGTCGATGCTGAGGATGTCGCCAACATGGCGCTATTTTTATGCTCGTCGGCAGGCGCAAAAATTTCAGGTCAGGCCTTAGGCATTGATGGTCACACCGAAAGTTTATCCAGTAACCTTTAATTTTTTGAAGTCAGGAGTACTCAGTTATGAAAGCCGCTTGGTTTGAATCATTTGGAACACCCCAAGAGTCATTGATCGTTGGTGAACAACCTAAACCGGAAGTGGCCGCTGGAGAAGTATTAGTCCGCGTTAAAGCGAGCGGAGTAAACCCTTCTGATGTGAAGAAGCGCGCCGGTGCATTTCCCAACTTATTGGACGCAGGCCTTGTCATTCCACACAGTGATGGCGCCGGTGTTATTGAAGCGGTTGGTGCTGGGGTGGACGCCTCTCGAGTTGGCGAACGTGTGTTCTTGTACCAAGCACAATTTGGCCGTCGTTTTGGCAGCGCTGCAGAGTATGTTGCCATTGATGCTTCACGTGCGCCCAAGCTGCCGGACAACACATCCTTTGAAGTGGGCGCCTGTATCGGCATTCCCATGATGACCGCTCACCGCTGCGTATTCTCTGACGGCTCAGTTGCAGGTAAAACTGTTCTTATCACCGGGGGTGCCGGTCGAGTTGGCTACTACGCTATCCAATGGGCCAAATCTGGCGGAGCAACGGTGGTCGCTACAGCCAGTAACCCTGACGACACCGCTCTCTGTAAATCCATGGGCGCGGACCATGTCATCAATCACCGCGATGAGAGCTGGAGCGAGCAAGTCTTGACGGCCACCAACGGCAGCAAAGTTGACCGTGTTGTGGAGGTGGAGTTCGGTGCGAACCTGCCGGAAGTTTTAAAATGCATCGCCGTTAACGGTGTTATCGCTACCTACTCTTCAACCCAGGTTAAAGAGCCACAACTGCCCTTCATCCAAATGATGTTTTTGGACCTAACAATTCGTATGGTGATTGTTTACGCCATGCCCGAAGAAGCAAAACTGCTCGCTATTGCAGATGTTATTGACGCTTTAGAAAACAACACGCTCAAGCATCGCATAGCCCATCTGGTCGAGTTTGACGACATGGCTAAAGCCCATGAACTCATCGAGCAAGGTGGTTTCGGTGGTTGTGTCGTCGTAAAGGTCTGAATATGAATAAACCTCTGCTCGTGTTATCTACCCTATTGATAGTTCTGTCGCAGGTGGCTTGTTCAAACACTCCGCAGGTAGTGGCCAATGGCGAATCCCTCATTGGTCAGTACAATCAGCAGCAACCAAGTGTTGCAGAGTATTTAGGGGTACCATTTGCTAAGCCGCCAGTGGCCATAAGTCGCTGGCAAGCACCCCAACCACAATCGACACGCTCGGGACCGCAGTCGGCAAAATCCTTTGCCGCCGGTTGTTATCAAGATAGCTATAACAGCGATTGGTATCGCGACATCGTCAAGGCCTTTGGTGCCGATCCGAGTGTTATCTCAGACCCCGAGTTCAGTGAAGATTGTTTGTACCTCAACATTTGGACTCCGGCGAAAAACACACAGGATAACCTGCCGGTAATGGTGTGGATTCACGGCGGCAGTAACAAAGCGGGCTGGAGCTTCGAGCCCAATTATCGTGGCGCTAACCTAGCCAAACACGGTGACGTTATCGTCATTAGTATTGCCTATCGACTGGGGGTATTTGGTTTCTTCAACCATCCAGAACTACTTGATCAAAACGAACCCATAAATTTCGGGCTGCTGGATCAAATTTCCGCATTAACGTGGATTAAAGACAATGTAAAAAACTTTGGTGGTAACCCCAACAACATCACGCTGTTTGGCGAGTCAGCCGGCGCTGCAGATATTGGCTATTTGATGTCGTCCCCCCTTACCAAAGGACTGTTTAATAGAGCTATCAGCCAAAGTGGTGGTTTTCAATTACAAGTAAGCACCACCGCTGAACAAAGTGCTGAACTGGGCAGTAAGTTACAATCGAGCTTGAAGTCTAAACCGAAAAATTTATTCGAGATGAAAGCCATTGCGCCCGATGAAATATTTACCACGGCAAAAAATGCGCTTTCAGCTCACTATTACAGCCCAGCAATTGATGGCATCTCGCTTACTCAAACCAGTTATCAATATCTGTTAAAAAACACAGTAGATGTCGATTTGTTGGTCGGACACAACCAAAATGAATGGTATATGTATCTCGACAATGACGCCGCCGAACTGGGAAAATATGTACAGGGTTCTGCGCCGGCGATACAAGAACAATTGACCAACAGAGCCGCCGAAGCAGCGAGCATACGACACGGCCATGACAAGATTAGCACCCTGGTTGATATGACCTGCTCTGCCTATGAGATGGCCAGCCATACACAGCAAAGTAACAAACAAGCCTGGGTATACAAGTTTACTCGAGTGCGCCCCGGTACGGGTGGGCAGACTTTGCTGAGTTACCACGGCGCTGAGATTCCCTACGTGTTTGACAGTCATGACAATTGGCTGAGTACCGATGCAGCCGACCGCTCCCTGAGCCGGAAGATGATGAGTTATTGGAGCAATTTCGCCAGAAACGGCAACCCTAACGGTAACGGATTACCTGCTTGGGAAAGCTTCAGTGCAGCTCAACCCTCAGTCTTACAGCTGGGTGATCAGACACTATCGATACCGGCGCCTGACCATGCACTTTGCCAGAATGTTGCACAACACAGCTACCCATGACGGTTAGCGAACATAACAACAATAATAATGGAGAAAATTTTGACTACTGAAGTTGATAAGGTCAGTTTTGGTGCCACGTTACTGGTCATTGTGGCCGCCGTAGTACCGCTGCTGTTAGCGCCAGAAGCTGGCGCAGTACTGCTACAGCAAGCCTATAGTTTTATTGCGGACACCTTTGGGGTCGCTTATCTTTTAGGGGGAATTTCAGCATTTATGTTGTTGTTGTGGTTGGCCTTTGGTCGCTATGGCAGCGTTAAATTGGGCGATGCGGATGACACGCCAGATTTTGGCACCTTCAGTTGGATCGGCATGCTTTTTTGTGCAGGTGTTGGCGCCGGACTGATGTACTGGGCTGCTATCGAGTGGGCCTATTACTATCAGTCGCCACCTTTTGGCGTCGAGGCGGAATCCGTGCGCGCCGCCAAGTGGGCTTCCTCCTACGGTATTTTCCATTGGGGGCCAATAGCTTGGGCTTTTTACTGTTTGCCAACCCTTGCCATAGCCTATCCGTTTTACGTTAAGAAGGTCCCTTCGCTAAAGTTCAGTGTGTCGTGCCATCACCTGTTCAAAAATCATAAAAACGATTACTGCTCCCGCGCCATTGACCTGCTATTTATGATTGCCCTTATCGGTGGCGCCGGTTCATCGCTGGGATTCTCGACACCGCTTATTGCAACGCTGATCAGTGATCTCACTGGTATAGCGCCTGGGTTTGGTCTCGAGGTTTTTGTGGTGGCGTTTTGCGTGGTTATTTTCGCCGTTAGCGTTTATATGGGTTTAGAAAAAGGCATCAAGCGCCTGAGTGACCTCAACCTTATTCTGGCGTTATTGCTGTTGGCTTTTGTGTTGATTGCGGGTCCGACATTGTTCCTAATGAAAACAGGCCTGAACAGTATTGGCACGGTGCTGGCGAATTTCATTCAAATGAGCACTTGGACGGACCCCTTCACTGACTCGGGTTTTGTAGAGGATTGGACCGTTTTTTACTGGGCCTGGTGGGTAGCCTACGGTCCATTTGTGGGATTGTTTGTGACTCGAATTTCCCGGGGAAGAACCTTCAAAGAAGTCATCTTGGGCATGCTCATTTACGGTTCCTTAGGCGGCGCCTTGTTTTACTTAGTGCTGGGAAACTATTCCATGTTCCTACAGCTTTCCGGCAACCTAGATGTACTTGATATACTCAACAATCAAGACGGTAACCTTGCCATAGTCGCGGGTTTTCATCAGCTGCCACTGGGTTCGGTGGCGATAGCGCTGTTTTGTTTTGTCAGTATCATCTTCTCGGCCACCACCTATGATTCTGCCTCTTATATCTTGGCATCAACGGCCACTAAAGAAATAAAGCCCAGTGAGGACCCGCCCCGCTGGCACCGAGCTTTTTGGTCATTCACCTTGGCGGTGCTGCCCATTACGCTAATGTATGTAGGCGGCCTCAAGGTAGCTCAGACTTCAGTGCTGGTGGTATCGCTGCCCATTTTATTTGTGTTTGTCTTAATGACCTATTCACTGTTGCAATCACTCGAAGAAGATCATGCCAAAGCGCCATTAAGATAAGTGACCATGTTGCTCTTATCGCAGCAAGACAAGCGCAAAGCGGCCGGGGGCTATGGTGAAGCTATAATGTTTGCCATGTCGCAGTTGATCACTATCGCTGAGATGCTCAACTGCAAGCGCCTTATTGACGTCACTCAAGTGCACCTGGTGGGCAGTTATCACAGCGGCCCTGCTAATCTTTTACTGCTGGAAAGGTTGCTTGAGCAAGGCGCTAAAGTAGTTGTCCCCACCACCTTGAATGCAGGTTCAGCAGACCTACTTCACCCACAAAGCGATGGCGAATCCGCGCCATTTATCGAGCACAGCTGTGAGGTGGTTAAACTTTATCAGTCAATGGGCTGCCGCGCAGAGCTCACCTGCGCACCCTACCACCTACCGACTAGACCGGCGCTTAACGAGAATGTTGCCTGGGCTGAATCTAACGCGGTTACCTTTGCTAATTCCGTGTTGGGCGCTAGAACCAATATGAGTTATCAATATTTGGATTTATTTGCCGCGCTGACGGGGCGAATGCCAGAATATGGATTGTATTTACCCGAAAATCGAGTGGGCCAGATTCATTGCGACCTACAAGGATTACCCCACCACTGGCTTATCGCCGACGCGTTCTTTCCGCTGTTGGGTTATGTGCTCGGGCGTAATTGCAAAGACCGGGTTCCGGTGATAACCGGCCTGCCGGCGAGTACCAGTGAAGATCAGCTGCGAGCCCTATCAGCCGCCGCGTCAAGTGCCGGTTGCGTACCTCTGTTTCACGCTGTTGGCATTACCCCCGAGGCCGAAACATTAAACGCCGCGTTTGCTTCAAAACCTATCCAGAATACTTTGCTTATCACGGCAGAAAAAATTCTGCAGGCGCGCTCTGAACTTAACACTAATGTTGAAAGCCGGACTAAGCTCGGGGCTATTTGTTTGGGAGCCCCACATTTTTCGGTAGCTGAATTCCGGCATTTACTGACGTTATTACAGGGCAGAAGCATCGCCAAAGGCATTACTTTTTTGATCTCGACGAGTCGCCATAATTATCGTCAATTGAGTGACCTAGGGACGGCGCAACAACTAAAGCTCTTGGGTGTTAAGTTTGTTACCGATCGCTGTAGCTACTATGGGTCTCCATTTGAGGAAGCCATTGATGGCGTGATTCTTACTGACTCCGCTAAGTGGGCTTACTATGGTCCCAGCAATCTTAATATGCCGGTGATCTTCGCCCGTTTGGAGGATTGTGTGATGTCGGCAGTGTCGGGACAGCTGTGTATTGATGAGGCGTTTTGGCGTGTCTAATGTTCTAATGGGCAAGGCTCTAATCCCGGGTTCAGTCACCGCGACAGTCGCCAAGTTGGAGGAACCTATCAGTTACTGGGGTGGCATGGATACGCAAACGGCCTCAGTCATCGATGTCCATAACCCGCAATGTGGCATCAGCATCACTGGGAGAATAATGGTTCTCCCCTCGACCAAAGGCAGTACCGCAGGCCCAGGGGCCATGCTGGAAATTATAGCCAGCGGCAACGGCCCGGTCGCATTTATCGTTCTGAGCGCCGACATCTGCACCTTAATCGCCGCCGCTGTCGCGCAAGAGGTCAGCGGTATTAATACCCCCGTCATACAAGTCGACCGTCATCAGTTCGAACAAATAAAGCACGGTGAAACTTGGCGTCTAGAGGGCAGTACACTGGTTAGAATCACGTAAAACCAAACGCATGAAACCTATGGGTCGTTGCCGTTCTTTTACGCTATAACCGCAATTTTGGGGGGGCGTGGGTATTTGATGTGAAGCATCAAGCAGACGACAGGCCCTAAAGAGATGTTTAATATGGGCAAGGTCATTTAATGGTACAATTGCCGGCTAATGCTCATCAAGGTACCTGTTTTGAATTTCTCTGAAAACACCATGAATCGGTCCGTCATTTTAAGCTGTGCGGTAACGGGTTCTGGTGATACTGCCCATAAAACCCCTCATCTCCCAATCACCCCTAAAGAAATAGCCGAAGCCTCGATTGAAGCGGCCAAAGCAGGAGCCGCGATTGCCCATATTCATGTGCGTGATCCGAAAACCGGGGCCCCATCAAGAGACCCAGCACTCTACCGTGAAGTGGTTGACCGTATTCGCAGCAGCGATACCGATGTCATTATCAACCTAACCACGGGAATGGGAGGGGATTTATATCTCGGACCTGATGATAAACCGCTGGATTTTACCGAGGAAACAGATTGTATCGGCCAGCTGGAGCGGATGTCGCATGTAGAAGCGTTACTGCCCGAAATTTGTTCACTGGACTGCGGCTCATTTAATTCCGCCGTTGATAATTATGTCTACGTCTCAACGGTTGAGATGCTAAAGACCGGCGCACAGCGCTTGCAGAAGATAGGTGTAAAACCTGAACTGGAAGTGTTTGAATTAGGTCATATCTGGTTTGCTAAAGAATTGTTGAAACTTGGTTTGCTAGATGCGCCGCCATTGTTTCAAATTTGTTTGAATGTTCGCTGGGCAGCTCAGGCAACAACCCGTAACTTTCAGGCGATGGTGGATAATCTTCCCGACGGCGCTAACTGGGGAGGTTTTGCTCTGGGTAGTCTGGAAATGCCAATGGTGGCTCAAGCGGCCTTGTTAGGTGGCAATGTCAGGGTTGGCCTGGAAGACAACCTATTTTTAGAAAAGGGAGTGCTGGCCACCAATGCCCAATTGGTCGATCGCGCAAGAAATATTCTTGAATTAATGGGCTCTAGCTTACAAACGCCAGCACAGGCCCGTGAAACTCTTCAGGTCATAAAACACGGAAATTGAAATCATGAAAAATGACAGCATAATGGTCTATAAAGGTGTCGTTCATCCGGAACTTTGTGATGTTATGGGGCATATGACAACGCGCCATTATGTGGCCATGTTTGACGATGCCTCTTACCATTTTTTATTCAGTGTATTTGGCTGGAGCGGTGAGCAGGCGAAAACTGACAATCGTGGTTGGGCTGATGTTAAACATGTGATCGAGTATCAAGATGAAGTGGCCGCGGGTGATTTACTGGAAATTCGTGCCAATTTCACCAAGCTTGGCAACAAATCAATAACGGTTAGCTACAGCATGTTTAATATCGCTAAGAATGACCTAGCAGCCACACTGGAAAGTACCAGTGTGTATTTTGATACCCTCAATCGCAAAGCCATTCCACTGACGGATGAAATGCAAACGGCGGCTAAACCTTACCTTTAACAGAGTACGAAAGATCTCAGCACCGATGCTAGACACTGAAACGGTAAGCGTTAATCTAATATAATGAAAAGCGCTTAAACCTTTATGTTAGCCGTGCTATTGAGGCGATGATATCACCTCTTATCAGGTGGCCAAATTCACTATGCCACTACAGGTATGCACCTGAAATATTAAGCGGCTCATCCTGTATTTCTTCTCACTCTGGCGACGCAATATTTGCTCGACGTTCGTATTCTAAGGGGTTACTGCATCAAGTCGCGCCCAAAATCGACTTAACGCTCGTGCTGATACTGGGCTAAGAGCGCCCAAACACAAGGGCTGACTTAAGCAAACAAAAATAATCAACGGTTTCTGACTGAAATCAATCCGCTCTGACGCACAGCTGCAATACTAAAGAGACTTGCCCACCTATCGCAGCACTCAGCAATGGAGACCCGCCATGGTCAAAAAAATCATGCCCACCTTGGCCCATGTACTCACGCCCTTCCCCCACCACATCGACAGTCAAGCATCCGTCCATGAGGCCCAAGAAATAATGTTGACACACGATATTCGTCATTTGATTGTGATGAGCGATGGCGACATAGACGGACTGGTCTCGGAACGCGACATTCAAAAGCACACGGGGCTCGGCCACAGTAACCGCGACGAGCTGATGGTCAGTGACATCTGCGTCAACACAGTGGTGGTGGCCGATATTCACGACCCTCTGGATAAAATACTCGACGCCATGGCCGAACAACACTTGGGCAGTGTTGTGGTGCTCAAGAACGGTGAGTTAAGCGGGATTTTCACCAACATTGATGCCTGTAAGAGTTTCTCCCTCTATTTGAAAGAACAGTTTAACGGCCCTACGCCACCCGACATGGTTGCCTAGATGGATTGAGTAAAACGGCGACCCAACGCGTTCACTAAAAGCCTGCAACCTTAACCCTGGAGGCTACGCTGCCAAACCCAATTCAACGCTGCGGGCAATGGACAAGAGCGCAGCATCACCGCCCCCCGCGCCCATCAGGGTTAAACCCACCGGCGCCGCCCCCAGCCCATGACAGGGCAAGCTGATGGCGCAACCATCTAAAAAGTTGGCGATCGACGGGTTGCGCAGCATTAACAAGTTTGCTTGGTGATAGGCCTGCTCGTCGCCCAATGACGCCAGAGACGGTGCAATTATTGGTACCGTTGGCATCACCAGCGCGTCAAAACCTTGTGACTTACGTTCAACGCTGGCGGTCATAGCGCTGCGCGCTCGCAGCAGCTCAATATAGTCAGTCTCACTCTGGCTTTGCCCCTGCAGCATCCGCGCGCTGACGCGTGGGTCGTACGAGCTTGAGTATTCAGCCAGCGCTTCGCGGTGCTGCGCATAGGACTCAAAGGCCGCAAAGCCACCCTTACTGTTAATACTCGGCAGTTGCTCAAGCTCAGACAACTGTAGATCCGTCACCTGCACACCTAACTTTCGTAGCCGCTCCAGCGCTGCTTGGAAAGCCTCACTGACGTGTATGTCCATATCATTTAGCACCAACTGCTGCGGCACCGCCAAGTGCAAACCACGCAGCGGCAAAGGCTTAGGTTCTCGGTATACGTCACCCGCCAACACGGCATCCAGTATGGCGCAGGTGGTCACACTGGCTCCGAGCGTCCCGACAGAGTCTAGGCTTGGCGCCAGTGGGTAGACGCCTGCGCGAGGGATACGCGCGGCGGTGGGTTTAAAACCCACCAAGCCACACAGGGCAGCGGGAATGCGGCAGGAGCCGCCGGTATCGGTGCCGATACTTCCAGCCGCAAAGCCATCACTTACCGCCACCACCGCACCACTGGAAGAACCTCCAGGGATACGCCTCCGCCCTCGCTCAAAGGGGTTTAGCGGCGTTCCATAGTGGGGGTTAATGCCCAGTCCAGAGTAGGCAAACTCCGTCATATTAGTGGCGCCAATAATGATAAAGCCTGCCTGTCGCAGGCGTTGTACAGCCAGTGCATCCTGCCCCGCTGGTGCTGCGCGTTGCAGCACCGTTGAACCCGCCGTCGTGACCGAGCCGGTTAGGTCAAATACATCTTTAACGGTAATCGGCACCCCCGCATAGGGTGACAGGGCAACACCCTGTTGGCGCGCTTTATCCACGGCTATCGCTGCCGCCATGGATTCGTCTTCAAAGAGCCGAACAAACGTGCGCCCGCCCTCACCGCGTTCATCGCGTATTCTGGCAAAGCATTGTCCCAGCAGCGCTTCACTGGTGACGCCGTGCAAATTCAATGCCTGTGCTGTGGCTTCTAGGCTTAGCATCCAAATTTATCCATGCGCTCTTCCATTCCTCGACTCACAGCTAAAATCATAATTAAAAATCAGATAAAAACGTTGCACACACATGCCACAGACTAAATCCCTAACGCAATTTTGTGCGTCTTATTTCGCAATCCGCATCAACGCAAGTGTGGTATCCAGCATGCGGTTTGAAAACGCCCACTCATTGTCATACCACGCCATGACCTTCACCAGCCGACCATTGACGTGGGTTTGCGTGGCATCAAAGTTTGACGAGGCCAGTGAATGGTTAAAGTCAACCGACACCAGCGCTTCCTCATTGTAGGTCAATACACCTTGCATGTTCCCCTGGGATGCCGAAAGCATCACGCCATTAATTTCTGCAACCGTGGTTGGCCGCGCGGCAATAAACGTAAAGTCTACCAGCGACACATTAATCGTGGGCACCCTCACCGCCATCCCATCGAGTCGACCGGCCAACTCCGGCAGCACCAAACCAACGGCTTGCGCCGCACCGGTTTTACTGGGAATTATCGACTGGGTTGCCGCACGGGCGCGGTAAATATCTGGGCAATTCGCGTCGGTTAAACTTTGGTCATTGGTAAACGCGTGAATCGTCGTCATCGATCCCTGCTCAATACCGACACCATCGTTTAATACTTTGGCCAGCGGTGCGAGACAATTGGTGGTGCAGGAGGCATTAGAGATCACCTCGCTGCTGGCCGTGAGTACCGACTCATTAACGCCATACACCACCGTCGCGTCGACACCTTTCGCCGGTGCCGAGACAATCACCTTTTTGGCGCCCGCCTCGATGTGCACAGCCGCTTGCTTGCGACACCTAGACAAACCGGTACATTCGTAAACGACATCAACAGCCAGTGCGCGCCAGGGTAAATCGGCGGGGTTGCTTATGCTCAACACCTCAATGGTGTCGCCGCACACCAATAGCTTTCCACCCTGTAATTCAATGTCGCCAAAGAAACGCCCGTGAACAGAATCATACTTGGTTAGGTGCATGCTCAGTGCAGCCTCACCCAGATCATTAATCGCCACAATTTTAATTTTATCGCGAAGCGTAGATTCGTAGAGTGCACGTAAAATATTACGGCCTATGCGACCATAACCGTTAATGCCGACTCGAATTGCCATGCGCTTACTCCGCTGGTCTAACTGCAATGTCTATAGGTAATGTTGACAGGCGATGCACACGCTCGGCGCACTGCGACACAACCTGACACTTAGACACTCGTCGAATGGAAACATTCACGCTTTTAATACATTTGATGGTAAGAATATACGGGGCTGAACATTGAGAAAAATACAAGCACAGTTAAACGCTTCAAGGCCGGAGAAAACGCGGTCAGGTATAACGGGGGTAAGTCTAAAAGGGGATAATAAGGGAGGTGGTAAGGCGTAAAAGAATGGGCGCCCTGCTTAACAGGGCGCCGCTTCAATCAATCCTGCCAAGGAAAGAAATCGGGCATATCGGTCGAGGTTTTGCTATCAAATTCGGGCGCACGCTTTTCAAGGAAGGATTTAATGCCTTCTTTAGCCTCGGTCTGACTGGCGTGGAAGATCGCCAACGACTCAACTTTATGTGCATCGAGTGGATGGGCCTGCGCTGAGTTTCGATAGAGCATCTGACGCGTTAAAGCGATGGACACAGGGCTGTGTACCACCATCTTCGCGGCAATCTTATAAGCTTCTTCAAGCAACTGATCGGCGGGCACAACCGCTTTCACAAAATTACTTTTTAGAGCTTCATCTGCACGGAAAATTTCGCCCGTGTAGCACCACTCCAACGCCTGAGAAATACCGACAATGCGTGGCAGAAACCACGTTGAACAGGCTTCAGGCGTGATGCCAATTTTATTAAAAACAAAACCAATGCGCGCATGCTCTGACGCCAGACGAATATCCATGGCGCAGGTCATGGTGGCACCAATGCCCACCGCCGCGCCATTGATCGCAGCAATAACCGGCTTGTGACAATTGTAAATGGCCAAGGTCACCTGGCCACCGGTATCGCGTACACCCTCTTCGATCACGGGATCGTTCAAGCGCTCATTCATATCGGCCATGGTCGGCTTCTGTGTTTCATCCAAACCAAACACATTGCCTTCCGCTGACAGGTCCATACCCGCACAGAAAGCTTTACCGGCTCCGGTGACCACAATGGCACGCACACTGTCATCGACACTGGCGTACTCAAATGCGGCGATCAATTCCTTCGACATTTCTACAGTGAAAGAATTCATCTGCTCAGGGCGGTTCAAGGTTAACGTCAAGATGTAATCGCTGACGTCGTACTTAAGCGTATTAAATGCGCTGGTATCTGTTGTCATTATAATGCCTTGTGAAAAATAGTAGATATACGAAATTTTCTCAGTCTTGCAACATACCAATCAAACGATTATTCAGCACGTCTTTGGCATCACGCACGATGGTTTGAATCAGTTCTTCGCAGGTGGGGATGTCGTTGATCAAACCGACGACCATACCCACTGACCAGATACCATCTTCAGTGTCACCGGCTTCGATGCAGCGTTCGCGACCACGGGCACCGGCGACTAACGGCTGTAGGTCGGCGAAGTCGGTATCGCCCGGCTGGGCTTCAATGCGCACCACTTCTTCGGCAATAGAGTTCTTAAACACCCGCGCGGTGTTGCCCAGTGTGCGGAACATCAGTGTGGTCTGGCGCTCGTCAGCTTCAACCATGGCCTGCTTCATATTCTCATGCACAGGTGCTTCCTGCGTGGCGACAAAACGGCTGCCCATGTTTATGCCTTCAGCGCCCAGCGCCAAGGCCGCGGCCATTTGTGCGCCGTTGCCGATACCGCCAGAAGCGAGCATTGGAATAGTCAGCTTTGCGAAGGCCGCAGGCAACAATACAAGGTTGGTCACGTCGTCTTCACCAGGGTGACCGGCGCACTCAAAACCATCGACACTGACGGCATCACAGCCGACTTTTTCGGCCTTAATGGCGTGGCGAACCGAGGTGCACTTATGGATAACTTTAATACCGGCGGCTTTCAGCGCGGGCATAAATGGCTCGGGGCTGCGACCGGCTGTCTCCACCACTTTTACACCGCTGTCGATGATGACCTGGATGTATTCCGCGTAGGGTGGCGGCGTGATCGTCGGCAGGATGGTGAGGTTAACGCCGAAGGGTTTGTCCGTCATGCTGCGACAACGCTTGATCTCCTCCGCCAGAGCTTCAGGCGTAGGTTGTGTGAGGGCCGTTAAGATACCCAGGCCACCCGCGTTAGAAACCGCAGACGCCAATTCGGCGCGACCTACCCACATCATACCGCCCTGAACAATAGGGTATTTGATGCCTAACATTTCCGTGATGCGTGTTTTTTCATAATAAATTCTCTATCGATCTAGGCTGTGCCCATGTCCATCACCCCCACGGCAATGTCGGTACAGCGGCAAAGCGACAGTTTATTAATACCCCAAAACAAACGAAAGTGTCATAATTGACTTATAAATGGTGATATTGGACACCCCCCCTACCTCTAACACTGAGAAAGTCACTAGAGACGCGACGGGAATACAACGAAGGTCATGAACACGCAGACAAACCGGAAACAAGAAGCCGCCGCTCACATCGGTCTGATCGCCCTCGATGGTTGCTACACCTCAAGCCTAGCGGGCATTATTGACAGTCTTCAGATTGCCAATGCGCACATCCGTAACAGCCATGGCGAGCACGCGCCCCAATTTAGCTGGGAGATCATTAGCCGCACTGGCGCCCCCGTCATGGCCACCGGCCACTTCCCCATTGCCGCATCACACTCGCTGGCAAACGCCAACCACTGCGACCTCCTCTACATCCCCTCACTGTTCTACTCGGGCAAACGTACCTTCAGTCAATGGCTCAGTGAACAGCAGGATATCTGCGCTTGGCTTGAACAGCGTTGGCGTGCGGGCAGCCGTTTGGCAGCCAATTGCACCGGTACTTTTTTATTGGCTGAAACCGGACTGCTCAATGGCCGGCAGGCGACCTGCACCTGGTGGCTTGAACAACAGTTCCGCTTTCGCTACCCACGGATCACGCTCAAAGTGAATGAACTGATAATCCAGGACGAGCGCCTTATTTCCGCGGGCGCTATGAGCTCATATTTACACCTGGCCACGCATATCATTGAGCTGTTCACCACGCCAGAGATTGCCGCCAGCTGCGCCAAATCAATGCTGATCGATATGGGGCAGAGCGCACAAGCGCCCTACAAGAGCTTCTCCGGCATGGAAGATAGCCTTGATCCAATCACCGCCAAGGCGACGTTTTGGTTGCAGGAGCACCTGCACGAGCACATAGAGATGACGCAACTGGCTTCGGAGGTTAACGTCAGTCAGCGCACGCTGATCCGAAAATTCAAAGCTGAGTTTTCCGTATCGCCGCTCACGTATCTGCAGAACCTAAGAATTGAAACCGCTAAAAAACTGCTGGAGGGCAGTAGCCTGCCGCTGGCGGATATTATTGAACAGGTGGGTTACGCCGATGCCAGCTCTTTCTCACGGCTGTTCCACAAACGTCAGGGCATTACCCCCGCCATGTACCGACATCGATTTCGCCCCACCGACAACCGTCCAAAGCCTCAAGTTGAAAGCTAAGCAAGAGCCTACAGCTTATTATCCGCAGCTCTGACAAAGGGCTAACTGAGAGCCCTCGCCAACTCTGTAACACAGCGGTCACCCCGTATTGCGCAAACCCGCCGCGATACCGGCGATGGTCACCATAATGGCTTCGTCCAACAGCGGGCGCTCGCGCGTCCTGTTGCGCTTGAGCAACTCAACTTGTAATAGGTTGAGCGGGTGAATATAGATATTGCGCAACCTGACCGATTCACTGGCCCAGTCCTCAACCGGCTTGCTCGCGGCTATCCCCCTAAGCCGTTGCAAGCTGCCCACATCCGCACCCAACTGGCGGCGCAACTGCTCGCCTATATACTGCAGCTCAGCGGGCACCAATTGCCGGTCGTAATAGGCCGAAAGCTCAGCGTCACACTTGGCGAAGACCATTTGCAGCATCGATAAACGTGACTCAAAGAATGGCCACTGCGCCGCCATGCTTTTTAGTAACTCGTCCTCACCGGCGTTCATGCGCTCTTGTAACGCCTGGGCCGCCCCTAACCAAGCGGGCAGCATCAAGCGGTTTTGGCTCCAAGAAAAAATCCATGGAATAGCCCGTAAGCTCTCAATGCCGCCGCCGGACTTACGCCTTGCTGGGCGCGAACCCAGCGGCAACTTAGCCAACTCTTGCTCCGGTGTGGCGTAGCGAAAGTAGGTGACAAAATCTGAGTTATCACGCACCAGCGCGCGGTAGAACTGGCAGCTTTCGTCGCTCAGGCGGTTCATCACCCCACGCCACTCAGGCTTGGGCTTGGGTGGCTCAAGTAAATTGGCCTGCAAAATGGCGTTGGTGTAGAGCGCAAACGTCTTGATGGCGATAGAACTCAGGCCCAACTTGGTGCGAATCATCTCGCCCTGCTCCGTCACCCGCAGACCGGCGGCCAGTGAACCCGGCGGCTGCGACATCAGTGCCTCATGTGCAGGCGCGCCACCGCGGCCAATACTGCCGCCGCGGCCATGGAACAGCGTTAACGACACCCCTGCTGCGCCGCATACTTCCAACAGCTCTTCCTGCGCCTTGTATTGCGCCCAAGACGCCGCCATCACACCGGCGTCCTTGGCGGAATCCGAGTAACCAATCATCACCATTTGATAATTACCGATGCGCTCGCGATACACATGCTCACTCAACAACGTGCGCATCACCTCGCCCGCGCGATTCAAATCGTCGAGGGTTTCAAACAGCGGCGCCACCGGCATCGGTTGGCGCATGCCCATCTCTTTGAGCAGCAACTGCACCACCAACACATCCGACGGTTGGCGTGCCATCGAGATCACATAGCTGCCCAGCGCGTCCCTTGGCTGTTTCGCTACCACCGCCACACTGTCGAGCACTTCTTGAACGTTGGCGCTGGGCTGCCAGTGCTGGGCGATCAATGGCCGCGGGTTTTGCAGTTCGCGCAGTAAAAATGCCTGCCGCTCTGACTCATTCCAATGCTGGTAATCCCCTAGGTTCAGGTACTCGGTCAGCTCCGTCATCACCTCGGCGTGGCGCCCGCTCTCTTGGCGGATGTCGTGTTTAACCAGGTGCAGACCAAAGCAACGGATACAGCGCAGCGTGTCCAAGATGGCACCGTTGGCGATGGTTTCCATACCGGAAGCCAACAGCGACTCATAACAGGCAAATACGGGATCCCACAGCTGCGACTGTTCGCACAGTTCCCCATCATAGGGCAACACCTGCTTATTCAAGCGCGCTTCGATATTAGCCAGCGTCTGTTTGAGCTGTTGCCGCACGCCACGCAACACCGCGCGGTACGGTTCATGGGCTCCATCAGCCAATTCCCGCAGTGCGGGCGTAGAGGCCGTCATCGACAGCTCATCAATCAAGGTGGCGATGCTTTTAAGGTAGAGGTCGGTTGCCATCCAACGACTCAGCAGCATCACCTCTTCTGTGACCTTGGCGGTAACATTGGGATTGCCATCGCGGTCGCCGCCCATCCACGAGGTAAAGTGAACCGGCTTGGCGGTAATAGGCAGGCGCACACCAGTGGCAAGCTTGAGTGTGGTGTCTAAGCGCCGCAGGAAGGCTGGCACCGCCTCCCACAAAGAATTTTCCACCACCGCAAAGCCCCACTTAGCTTCATCAATGGGCGAGGGTTTCTCGGCGCGAAAGTCGTGGCTGTACCACACCTGCGTAATCAGCTCACGCAAGCGTTGATTAACGCGCTGGGTTTCACGCTCCGTGCGGCCTTGCAGCTCGAGGCGGCTCAAACAGTCGTCTATTTCTTCGTACTTATGAATCAGTGAGCGGCGGGTAATTTCCGTCGGGTGTGCGGTCAACACCAACTCAATCGACAGGTCATTCACCGCCGCAACTAGCGTCGACTCATCGATTTCCTGCTCTTTTAGCAGCGCAAAAGAGCGATTCAACGTCTCGGTGGCAGAATACAGTTCATCCATTTCACGCGAGTGACTGTGCTGTTGATCGGCAATATTGGTGAGGTTTAAAAATTGACTGAAGGCGCGGGCAACCGGCACCAACTCATCGTCGGAGAGGTTCGACAGCAATTCAATCAGCTCGCTGGCGTCTTGCCCGTGACTGGCTTTTTCTGACTTGGATAACAATCGAATACGCTCAATTTTTTCGAGCAGCGCGGGGCTTTGCGCCTCGGCAATCACGTCCCCCAGAATAGCGCCTAAAAGACTGACATTCTGCGTCATCGTCTTGTAACTGACTTCACTCATAACTTGTATCCCCTGCTCAAAACTAAGGTGTCTCGGCCAGCAAACAAACGTTTATAAACCGCCACCAACATCTAACCGATTCTACGCCGTGATCAGCGATCAATAAACACCGTGTGCAGCGCAGAAAAAGTCTTTAGCAGAGTATTGCAGGTTTTAGAGGCAAGGTTTATCCGTCAGTGAAAGTAGCAGGGTTCACAACATAGGCGGAAGTCCTCAGCGAGGAGAGTACAAACAGGGGTAAGGAGCAAGGTTCAGCCACAGAGCGGCGAACCTTGAAACTATTGTTATGCACTTTTTGGCGCAAACATAATAATGGCCATGCCTAAAATCGCCACCATAGCGCCAACGATATCCCACGCGGTGGGTTTGACACCGTCGACCACCCACAGCCATAACACCGCGGTAAAAATATAGACGCCACCATAAGCGGCATAAACTCGACCGGCAGCCGTAGGATGCAGAGTGAGCAGCCATGCGAATAGAGAAAGACTGATGGCGGCGGGTATGAGCAGCAAGATACTCTTATCTTGTTTAAGCCAAAGGTATGGCAGGTAGCAGCCAACGATTTCTGCAATGGCCGTCATCAAGAAAAGTGCGATTGTTTTTAGTTCAAACATGATGTTTCTTCGCTTTCAGTTAACGTGTATGACATCTTGCCCACGGGAAAATACCGTCCACTGAAGTGCTACAAGTTCAGTGGCGTTAGAGCGGGGGGAGCCCTCGACTCCACAGGGTAAGCGCTATTTTGGCCGAGCTCAGACGGGGTAACGGTCGATCACTTCAGCCAACTGACCTTCTAGGGAACTCAAGTTATCTGAATAATTTTGCCACTGCTCTAACCCATCTCTATATATAGGCTGCCTAACCTGCTCTGAGCTTGCCGTTCTCACGGAACGTTTATTCTCATGAAAAGACACACAAGCACTTTCAAACGGTAACCCACAGAAATCCAGAATGCGCCTAACCTGCCCCTCTAGGTCTTCAACCACCTGTTCATAATGAACGCGCAAAATCTCCCCCGGCAATACATCACCCCAATGGTCCATCAAATTAACGTAATCGGTATAGTATTGACCAATATCATTCAGGCTGTAGCTAAACTCCTGCCCTTCAGCAAAAAGCTGTTTATAAGCACTAAAACAACAAGCCATCGGGTGACGTCGAGCATCTATGATTTTTGCATTGGGTAAAATAAGTTTGATCAGGCCTATATGACGAAAATTATTGGGCATTTTGTCGATAAAAAACACAGCGCCTTTACGGTGTATTTGGGTCTCGGCAATAAACGCTTCACCCAACTTCTGAAGCTCTTCTGCACTTAACTCGGTCAGCAGTTCGGGGTAGCTTTTCTTTCCGTCTCGATCACCCTGCCGGCGCAGCCTTTGCGCCATAGACAATATATTAGGCAGTTCGAGTGTCCCATCGACCCGGCTATGGGAAGACAGGATTTGCTCGAGCATGGTGGAGCCAGCCCTTGGCAATCCCAGAATAAAAATGGGATCGGCCGCAGGGTTGCCATGCCCTTTATGGCTGGAGAATAGTTCTGCCGTACATGTCTGGTGTTGCGCCAGCAATTCTGTTGTCATCTTTTCGGCATCGTAACCACTGCTGCTGCGCTTTAGGCCATTACCCTGCTGGTAATAGTCAAAGGACTTACCGAACTCCCCCCTGTCCTCATAGGCCTTGCCAAGGGCAAAATACAAATACACCCTCTCCATCAAGGTGTGCTCAGTACCGCGCTCTTGTTGATGCATGCGATCAATTTCAGCATCACTGAATTGATAGGTTTTTAAATTTGCGAGGGAGTAATAGGCTTCACCGTGTTGAGGCCGTGCAGACAATGCGGCTTTATAGGCGTCAACGGCTCGCTGGTATTGCCCCTGGGTTTTAAGCGCATGGCCCTTGGAGGTTAGCGTGATCGGGTCATTGGGTAGACGCGCCAGCACCTTGTCAAAATACAGCAAGGCCGCATCATAATCACCGGTTTGCATCAATTCGATGGCAACAACGGATTGAAATTGAGGGTTTTCAGGTGCCTGATCCAACAATTTTTTGGCTTCAGCTAAGGCCTGAGCAAAGCGCTGCCTTTTTCTAAGCACACCAATATAATCTATACGAACCTGCTGATTGGCTGGCTCAAAAACAGCGGCACTCTCCAGTAGAAACTCGGCTTCATCCAGTGCGCCTAAGCGCTGACCAACATCGGCCAACAGCCGCATCGCTTCACAGTGGCGAGGATTTTTCAGTAAAAATTGGCGGCAGAGATTTTCTGCTTTCACCAATTTACCCTGAGACAAAAGATCCGTCGCAGCGATTAGGTGTTTAGGGGTGGTCTGCAAGCGGGCTAGCTGCGCCTTGGCCTGATCGGCAGAGGCTCGATCACCCAGGGCGCTGGAGAGGGTGGCCTGCGCCTGCCAACTGGCAGTAAGCGCAGGATTGATTTTACAAGCGCGCACAAAGGCTGATAGCGCTGGCACCAGCTGCTTCTCGGCCATCAATAAATGCCCCTGCTCCTGATGAGCGCGGCCATTGTTGGGGTCAACCGTGAGTAAACGGCTTAATAAGGTTTGCGCTTGCCGGTAATCCTTTTTATAGCGATAACAAACCGCTCCCATATATAAGGCTTCAACACCAGAGCTGTCGTTGCCGAGGGCTGTATCTGGACTAGTGTCTAGCTGCTTGTCGAGCAGCGGTCGAAGCTGACTGAGGGCCTGATCAAATTGCTGGCTGGCCATCAACTCTTGTATGGAGCGCAGGTCGATATTGGCTTCTTGCTGTTTCACAGGGATTCTCATTGGCAATGGATTCTGGATCAGTATTTTACCGACTGGCTTCTAATTGTCACACTTGAGATGAAAAAAAACACGCCCTAGGGCGTGTTCTTTTTGTAAGCGATGAGTCTTTGATGCGACCCATTAATTAGAAGTTATAGGAAAGTCTAAAGCCACCGGTCAGCGGGCGCGATACCGAAATACGCTCGCGGTCGTAATTAAAGCTTCCAGACACCTGGGCGCGTTCATCGGTCAAGTTGTCGACATACAACTCCGCGGTCCATTGCTCGTCAGAAACACCCGCGGTAATGCCAAGCATCAGCCAACTGTCCAGCTGCAGGCGATTAACGGTGATGACGTCTGTATAAACTTCATCAGAATAGGCCAGATGAGGCATCACATGAGCGGTCATGCCTGAGCCAAGTGTCCACTCATAGCGAGCCTGGAGGTTGGCCTGAAGTTCCGGCGCAAACGCCAACGCATCACCCTTGATAACATCTTCGGTCGGGATAAGCACATCGGTCACTTCGGTATCGAGTATAGAGAAGCCGCCACTCAGGGTAAGGCCAGCCACCGACTCTGGCTGCCAGATAAAGTCACCTTCAATACCCTTCACTTCCGCGTTAGCCGCATTTTCTACAAAGAACAGATTAGCAATATTGGGATCAAAAATACCCGTTTGCATCTTTTCAATTTCAATCAAGAAAATACTGCCGTTAAAACGCAGTGAGCCGTCCAGAAGATCGGTTTTCCAGCCAAACTCATAATTCGTCACATCGTCAGTTTCGATGGTATGCGGCACTGTATAACCCGCGCCATTGCTGGCGCCGCCGGGACGATTGAGAAGGCCCGGGCGATAACCCTGTGACCAGGTAACGTAGTACAACAGGTCCTCGTTAGGCGTCCAGGACAAGCTCAGTTTGCCGATCACACCTTCGGATCCCGCTGTGTCATTCGCGCCACTGAACAATTCGTCGAGGTTGTTACCCGCGTTGTTATCCGTGGTCGCGCCAAAGTTGCCGAAAGAACCTGCGGCACTGCCTTTCAGGTCAATTTCAACGTCATACCAGCGGGCGCCAAGGGTGGTTGAAAACTGATCGTTTATGTCATAATTCAGCTCGCCAAAGACAGCGCTTTGCTTGTCAGTTCGCAGCACGTCATTACGAAAAATAACCCCAGCGGGCCACTGACCGGTATCTCTCACTGAGGCCCCCTGCGCCGAATAGTTAGGGCCAAAGCCAGCGGTCACGCCATCAAAAGCAAGCGCGCTTTTTGAGCCAGGGTAGGTAAACGAATTCACTTCCCTGAGTTCAAGGTCGCTGTAGAAGGCGCCAAAGCTTGCACGCAGTGACGACGACTGATCGGTGGAGAAGCGAATCTCGTGGGTTTGAACCTTGGTCTCCGTCTCACTTTTTACAAATAAATTCGGCGCCTGACATGTGCCCGCCGGGCTGGCGCCCGCACTGGGGTAAGACACACTAGCATCACAGATGTAATAGGGAACATACTGGCCGACAAACAAATAGTCGGTGTAATCGACAAACTGGTCAGTATTGCGCTCGGTGAAGGCACCCGTGTAAACCATTTCTAGATCGGCAATACGCCCCTCTAAGGTCCAGCTGTAGTTCTCAAAGGTATCTTTCAGGGTGTCGCGCTCATAGCGCTGCACCTCCAAATCGCCGAGGTCAGGGTCAACAAAGAAAACCCCATCGGTATCCAGAGTCTGTTGCGCGACACTCACCAACAAGTCCCAGTCGTCATTAATCTGCCACAAGCCACTAACGCGACCGCCGGCATAGGTGGTTTCGTTGAAGTTTTCCTCAGTGCGGGATGCGTTATCAGCTTCTAGGAAGTTGACATTACTGAGGTCATCGGTGGATTGAAAACCGGCACGCAACGAACTGACGGGCAGGCCATTAGCGCGCGCAGTGCCTTCGGGTCTAAAGCGGGCACTGGCTGACGCATCAAGCGTACCGGCGACATTATCAATATAGCCACCCTGGTGGTCGAGGTAGGCGACGGCGCGCACCGTTAGACTGTCGTTGATGGGGATATTCAACACACCTTCGGCATTATTGCTGGGGTCGCCGGATTGGGTATAGGCGGTGCCGAATTTAACCTTGCCACTAAAACCTGAGGGATCTGGTTTGTTGGTGATGAGGCGGACCGTACCGGCCTGCGAACTGGCGCCATAGAGCGTGCCCTGCGGGCCTGCAAGCACTTCCACTCGGGACATATCAGCGGTGTAGACGTCAAGGTTTCGACCCGGTTGTGCCAACGGCTGCTCATCAAGATAGAGGGCAACGTTGGGCGACAAACCCGCCACTCCAGAGGTAGTCAGGTTTGGCGTGGTCGATGCAACGCCGCGAATATAGACGGTGTTCTGGCCCGGGCCACTGCCGCCGGCGGTAACACCAGGCAGCTGTATCAGGTAGTCAGAGAAATTAGATACACCCATTTGCTCCAGTGATTCCTGACCTAGGGCGGTAACCGCAAGGGCTATGTCCTGGGTGCTGGCGGCGCGTTTAGTCGCGGTGACAACAATTTCTTCGATTTCCGCGTGTGTATAACTGCTGATACTGGCTGCGATTATCGCGCTCGCCAGAACATTGCGCTTAAACATGTCAATTCCCTAATTATGCTTTTGGTCAGGTGTG
>Ga0209826_1000785_pt1 | contig 22686 bp, 18 predicted proteins | sample GOMGulsemesocosm_5_FD_184637 | JGI IMG/M metagenome (GOLD analysis project Ga0209826, IMG submission 184637) | Methane-oxidizing microbial communities from mesocosms in the Gulf of Mexico - GOM15C Gulf of Mexico (SPAdes) (version 2) | ecosystem: Environmental > Aquatic > Marine > Cold seeps... | reverse complement strand
ATCAAGCGCCATGCAAATCCAACCTGACCAAGCGTAATCATAGTTAAGGGTTTGCAAAGCTGGAAAGCTGGTTTTCAGTACCGACAATAAGCGCTGAGCATAATAAGGGTCATCGGCATTTTTTCCGGTGATTGCCCCTCGGCCACCAAACAAAATGCGATTATCAGGCAGCTTTCGATAATAGTATTTAAGCGCTCGGGTATCCATCACTACGTTATTGGTTAAAAAGTTACACGCGGCCAATTGCTCAGCTGATAGCGGCTCTGTCACTATAATTTGCGAAAGCACAGGTAAAGTTCTGCTGGTTACTAAAGGATGAAAGCCTTTGGGCGTATAGCCATTGGTTGCAATCACTACTTTTTTCGCCGTTACTCTGCCCTTGGGTGTTGAAAGTAAAACACCGCTTCCTTGGTTGTTATCAATAAAATTCACGGGCGTTGAGGTATGTACTTTTGCTCCCGCTTGACGGGCTAGCTTTTGATAACCCCAAGCCAGCTTAAGAGGATTTAAACCAAAACCGTCTTGATAACGAATAGCACCATAAGCATTGTCATCGGCCATATACTCTTGATGCAATGTTTGTTTTGATAATACTTGCACATCGTAACCAAACATTTTTTGCTGTAACTTAGCTTGTGCTTGCAGTGCTTTAAACATACTGGGTTTATGGGCAACCTTGATATAACCTGACTCTTGTTGCTCGCAATCAATGCCCTCACTAATTAGGCTATTAACGGTATCGACACTGGCACACATCTCATTATAAATTCCACGCATGACTTCCTCGCCCCATTGCTTTTGCATGGCGCTATAAGCTTTTCGTCCTGAAGATTTTAGAATAAAACCGGCATTCCTGCCGCTACAGCCCCATGCGGTTTGATTGGCCTCAAATACATGCGCTTTAATGCCATGTTCACGCGCTAAATGAAGTGCGCACGACAGCCCAGTATAGCCCGCACCAATAATAGCAACATCAATATCAAGGTCTTGCGCAAGTTGGCCATCATCTACTGGCTTGTTTGTACCATTAGCCCCTGAAACATCTGCCCAATAACTATCAGGGTATTCAATACCGCAGCCAGGTGAATTATCTAACATAGGATCGTACATGCTATCGCCTCAATTTCTTTGCGTGTTTCATAGACATTCATTAGGTAACGCTTTATTCTTGTTACAAAATTTCATCTTACTTTATCTTATACCATCTGGGTTAATTAAGGGTACAGAATTCAATGAGAATAAATTTTCAAGAACAAGGCGCTTGATTGAGCAATAGCTGGCTATTGGGATTGAAAGCAACGACGTTATTGGATATTTAGGCCCTTTGAAAATGATCACTTAGTTAGTGCAATTGGTGTTACTTTACCTAGGGAACTAAAGCATGAAAAAGCTTTACATTGTACTTGCTTCATTGCTGGCATTTTTACTTATTGGCTGTAATGGCCATAACGAAGACAGCTCTGACAACTCATCTCAAATTGTTACCAATATTGAACTTTCACTGCTAGACAGTGCCGGTAACGCTAAGCAAAGCTATGCGAAAGATGAAACAATTACCTTACAAGCCAAGGTCACTGATGAAAATAATGCCATAATAACCAATAAAGCGGTCAGTTTTTCCGCATCAATTGGTTCATTCGCGATTACTTCAAAACTCACTAACAGTGAAGGTATCGCTATTGTTTATGTGACTAACGAATCACTGTCGTTAGGTGCAGGCAGTGCCGGTGCCAGCATAGGAGAAATAACGGCCTCCGCTATTGATTATGAATTTACAGAGTCTAACGCTACTGATTCGCCATTGAGTTTAAGCACGGTAATGACTTTAGACGGCGAGTCTGTAAATCAATTTAAAAGCAACCAAGAAGTGCAAATAACCAGCACACTAACCGATGCTAACGGTCAAGCTATTGCCAATAAAATAATCACCTTTACTGCTGACATAGGTACGTTTAGTACCAATACTGTTTTAACCAACAGCCAAGGCGTAGGCAACGTTACCTTAACGGGTAGTGACGGCACTATTGGTGCGGGCGTGTTAACCAGTAGTTATGCCTTAAATGACAATACCAATATAAATAGCACCCTCAATTATCAAATTTTATCTGCTGACGCCATTGTTAACAGTGATATTCGTTTAGGTTATTTTGACGAAAACAATAGCTTTGTTGAAGGCGAAATTGAATTATCAATAGCGAGTGCGAGCATTAGCGCAGGCGGCACCTTAGGGCTAAGTGTTGATTTGGTTGACGAAAATGAAGCATTAATTACCACGCCAATTGCCGTTACCTTTACCTCTAATTGTGTGCAAAATGGTAATGCCAGCATTGATGAATCAGTATTAAGCATTAATGGCACAGCCAGCTCAACCTTTGCAGATATTAGTTGTGCCGGCACAACAGGCACAGACGATGCATTAATAGCCAGTGTCTCTATCAATAACATTACTAGCACTGCCAACCAAACAATCACTATTAATGGTGAGCAATTAGGTTCAATTGAGTTTATTTCTGCCGAGCCAACTTCTATTGTGCTTAAAGGCACCGGTGGCCAAAACCAGCAAGAAACCTCGACACTAACCTTTAGAGTAAAAAGCCAATTAGGCAATGTATTAGCCCAGCAAGAAGTTAATTTTGCACTTAGTACTGCTGTTGGTGGTATTGAATTAAGCAGAGAGTCGGGCTTTACTAATAGCCAAGGGTTAATAACCACACAGGTTTCTGCTGGCACAGTACCTACCGCGGTACGTGTTACCGCTTCTGCCAGTATGGACTTTAATAGTGAGGACGTAACAGTACAAAGCCAATCTGACTTACTCTCTATCAACACTGGCTTACCCGAACAACGTTCGATGACTATTGCTGCTACCTTATTAAACCCTGAAGCAAACAATATCAACGGTGTGGAATCTACTGTTACTGTGTGGTTATCAGATAATTTTCATAATCCTGTTCCTGATGGAACAACGGTTAATTTTACCACAGAAGGCGGTGATATCGAGCCAAGCTGCTCGACAACCAACGGTAGTTGCTCAGTGATATGGACAAGCAAGGAGCCAAGAGTAGACGATCACCGTGTCACTATTTTGGCCACCGCACTAGGCCATGAAACCTTCTTTGATACTAACGGCAATAACATTTTTGATGACGCTGATGGCGATCCTATTATTGATATCATCGAGTTTCCAGGTGATTTCACGGTCGATTCTGGTATTGATAATTACTCCGCTCAACCTAGTGGCTTTTTAGACATGTCTGAAGCATGGCGTGATGATAACGAAAATAGTATTTATGATAGTGGTGAAACCTTCATCGACTTTAATAATGATGAAACCTTTAGTGATGCCGACAGCTTATTCAATGGTCCTCAGTGTCAAGGCGCAAACTGTGCTGATGAAACTATGCGTAATATTCATGTCAGAAAAGCGCTTAGATTAGTGATGGCAAGCTCTGCTGCTGAAATACGTTTAACAAACGGTGATGACAGTGTTGTATATGAAGACTCGTTAACAGGCGAAACTAACGATCTTGCAGACGTGCCAAATGGTGGTAGCCAAGAATTTAATTTTTATTTCGCTGATACAGGGTTTCCTAACCAAACCATGCCATTTGGCACAACCGTTGCTATTTCTCTTAGTGCTGGCGACTTACAAGGAGCAACGAGTTTTACTGTTGAGAACAATAATTTAGCTGGTTATACTCAGATGAGCTTTTTTGTCATTCAAAATACTGGTGACGACCCTCAAACAGCCATACTCACTATCACTATTACTTCACCTAATGGCTTTGTAACGAGTTCAAATCATAGCATGGCATTATTGTAAAAATTATGTCATCCGTTAGCTATCAAAAACTTTCCCCCAGGTACTTCAAGCAAGTTATTAAACTGGCTAACGAAGTACATGGCGATGGTTACCTTAATGATAAAAGCATGGCTGATTGGGCAGCTCGCGGTATCAGTAATAAAATAAACTGTGCTTATGTCGCTTTGCTTGATGACAATTCAACAACAACAACAACAACGACAAATGACAAAAAACTCATTGGTTTTCGCATCACCTTTGCCGCTGAGCATTGGCAAGCCGATAAATGGTGTTGCCCTGATTTATGGCAAATAACCAAAGATAAATGCTGCTATTTCAAATGTAATACGGTTAATGAACAGTACCGCGGTTTAGGTATCGGAAAAAAACTGTTGCAACTTTCTATTCGCGCCACGAAACAACAAGGAGCACAGGCAGGTGTTGCACATTTATGGAAGCAAAGCCCTAATAATAGCGCTGTAGCCTACTTTACTCATTGCGGCGGCAAGTTAATAAAATCTCACCCTGATAAGTGGTATGAAGAAAGTAAACAAGGATATCACTGTATTTTATGCGGCAATGATTGCCATTGTGAAGCGGCTGAAATGATTATTTATTTTGACTAATCAAGTTCCAATCAATCGCTTTTTTGCCATTTTTAACTAGCCAAGCATTAGCTTTTGAGAAATGCTGGCAACCAAAAAAACCGCGGTAAGCAGAAAGGGGTGAAGGGTGTGGGCCGTTTAATATGAGGTGTTTATTCTCATTGATATTGCGGCCTTTTTTTTGTGCATGTGCGCCCCAAAGTATAAAAACACAACCTTCATTATGTTGATTAATTTGGGCAATTACTTTATCGGTAAAGGTTTCCCAGCCTAATTTGGCATGAGAGTGCGCTTGTCCTTGCTGTACCGTTAACACAGTGTTTAGCAATAAAACGCCCTGCTGTGCCCAAGTAGTTAAATTGCCATGATTTGGCATGACAAAACCGTCAATATCTGTGGTTAATTCTTTATAGATATTCACTAAGGATGGCGGAACTTTAATATCACTACTCTCAACAGAAAAAGCTAGGCCGTGTGCTTGTCCTTTGCCATGGTAAGGATCTTGGCCTAAGATCACCACCTTGATATCGGCTAAATCGTTAAATTCAAAAGCGCGAAAAACATCTTCTTGCTGAGGAAAAATCGACATGCCTTGCGCCCTTTGCTTGGCAATTTCGGCTTGTAACTGGCAAAAGTAATCTTGCGTTTGCTCTTGCTCGATTATCTGTTGCCAGTTAGGTTTACTCATAGTGATTAATCGCTTACTTTTAAGGCGTAACTTTAAAATATTATTTTAATAAATAGGCGCGTAAGTCAGCAAAGTCACTGCTCATTTCTTCTGAAAGAATAGGCTCGCCGGCACAATCGGCTAACTCTTTTGGTAAACCTAATGGTTGACCTAGAATACTTTCTACTACCTCTTTAAATTTAGCCGGATGTGCTGTCCCTAAGAAAACACCAAATTCACCTTCAACAGCGCTATACTGCAATGCTTTATAGGCAACGGCTGCGTGTGGCTCGCTGATATAACCCAGTTTACCTAAGCCAATAACCGTTGATTGTGTTTGCTCTTCATCAATAGACACTGAACTAACACAACCGTTTTCAACAAGGCCTGATTTAAGCAGGTGTTCTACGCGTGGCCAGTTATTTGGATTACTCACATCCATCGCGTTTGAAATGGTGGCAACCGTTTTATTTGGTGTCCACTGACCTGTTTCTAAATAACGCGGCACGGTATCATTTAAATTGGTTGCAGCAATGAAGCGTTTGATAGGCAAGCCCATCGCTTTGGCAAATAAACCTGCCGTTAAGTTACCAAAATTGCCTGATGGGATAGAGAAAACAATATCGCCTAAGTCTTTTTTAGCGCGAGAAAGCTGAGCTACCGCCTCAAAGTAATAACAAATTTGTGCTAATAATCGGCTGATATTAATAGAGTTGGCAGAGTTTAAGCCTATCGTTGTTGCTAATTCTTTATCATCGAAAGATTTTTTAACTAATGCTTGGCAATCATCAAAATCACCATCAACCATGAGTGTTTCAATGTTGTCACCCAAAGTGGTAAACATTTTCTCTTGTAGTAAAGAAATTTTACCTTTGGGGTACATGATCACAACACGGATATTATCAATACCATGAAAAGCATGAGCAACAGCAGCGCCAGTATCGCCCGATGTTGCCGTTAAAATAGTGAGCGGCTTTTTTTGGCCTGTAGCTTTAGCGTCTTTGGCAACAAATGCTTGTAAACATTTTGCCATAAAGCGGGCACCAAAATCTTTAAACGCCAGTGTTGGCCCATGGAACAACTCTAAAATAGCACGATCATTATTAATAGGTTGCAATACCGCAGGGAAGTTAAAAGCATCGGTGACGATTTCAGTTAGCTCTTGCTCATTTAAATCTTCTTCAACAAAAGGTGCTAAGATTTTTACGCTACGCTCAACCAATGGTAGCGCTAAAAGATCATCAATATTATCAAACTTCGGCATAGTCTTTGGAAAGAATAAACCTTGGTTTTTACCTAAACCTTGTTTAACTGCTTGAGCAAAACTTACTTGCTCATCATTCTCTTTTAAATTATAAAATTTCACTTTTTGTTCCTAATAATCTTGAATCTGTTTTTGTCGAGCATCGCTACGTTCAAAGCAGCCTAAACTTATATCTTTACTGCACCCGCTTCATCGACTTGGCAAACATGTACAAAGCCAAGATCGGTTTGTAAGTAGTTTTCTTTGAGCCATAACGCATAACTTTGTGCTTGTTGTTCATTATCACAAATACAAAACAACGTTGGCCCTGAACCAGAAATACCAACAGCGTGCGCTCCCTCGGCCATTAAATGATCATGGGCTTGTTGATATTTTGGCAATAAATTAGTTCTATAGGGCTCAGCCACTACATCAGTTAATACTGAAAAAGCTTGCGCCTTATCTTGCCTGTGGCAAGCATCAACAAAGGTTGCTAAATTTTGACCATAGCTTATCACATCAGCGCGACTATAACTTGTTGGCAATACATCACGTGCCGCTTTAGTTGACACTTCAATACCGGGGTAAGCCATCACGTAATAACAATCATTAAAGCCAGGCAATACACGACTGATCACCTCGTTATCTGGCACCATTAACTGCAAACCACCTAAATAACAAGGCGCAACATTGTCGTAATGTAAGCTGCCACTGATTTGCGCTTCCATTTGTCCGGTCATTTTCAAGACAGTTTTTTCATCAAAACTAAAACTTTGAAATTTTTCATAAAAGGCATTAAGCCCGGCAAGCGCTGCTACCACTGAACACGCACTTGAACCTAAACCACTGCCCACTGGCATTTTTTTATCAAGGGTCATTTGTACTGGCACAACAGTTTGATTTTCGGCTAATAACGCTTGATTAAATAACTGTAAGCATGACCAAACAATATTGTCTTCTTTCGCTTTAGGTAGCTTATTGGCAAAGGCACCGACAACTACTAAGCTGTCAACTTGTGCGCCCTCAACTGAGCTTTCCACGGCTCTCTCCACAGTGACGACATCACCTAACAATGTGCCATCTATAGGCTTAACCGCCAAACCTAAGACATCAAAGCCAACACTGACATTACCAATTGAGGCCGGTGCAAATACTGACACCGCTTTTTTATCTAGCACTTCTTTAGTCGAACACTCGCCACTCGCGACTTGATTAGTGGTCATTAGTGCTGCTGCTCCCACGCCAAAGTTCTTAGAATATCACCAAACACACCCGCCGCGGTTACTGCAGCACCGGCACCATAACCACGTAAAACAAAAGGTAATGGTTGATAATAACGACTGTGAATTGCCAACGCATTTTCGCCATCTTTAACACTATAAAGTGGGTGACTGCTGTCAACGGCTTCAATAGAAACTTGGCATTTGCCATCAACAATATTACCAATATAACGTAATACCTTGCCTTCGGCTTTTGCGGCTTCACAACGGGCACTTACAACACTATCAAGCTTAGTTAGGTTATTCATAAATTCATCAACATTACCACTGTCATCAAAATCATTGGGTAATACTGATTCAATATTAATGTCAGATAATTCTAATTGCATACCAGACTCACGCGCCATAATTAACAATTTACGGGCAACATCCATACCGCTTAAATCATCACGAGGATCTGGCTCAGTAAAACCATTTTCTTTAGCGATAGCGGTTGCTTTAGATAACGACATACCTTCATCAAGTTTACCAAAAATGTAAGAAAGCGAGCCAGAAAGCACACCTTCAAAGCGTTGCAATTGATCACCTGCTTTAATTAAATTTTGCAAGGTATCAATAACCGGTAAACCCGCACCCACGGTTGTTTCATATAAAAAGCGACGATTGGTTTTTTGTGCTGTCGAACGAAGTTCTTGATAATACTGCCATGAATCAGTATTAGCCTTTTTGTTCGGGGTAACAACATGAAAACCCTCAGCGAGGTAGTCCACATAGCTCATTGCTAACGCTTCATTTGACGTTGAGTCAACCAACACAGGGTTAATTAAATGATTATCACGCACAAATGCTTTGATATTTTCAGCGTTAACGGCAAGTGCTTGACCGTTTTCAGTACCTTGCGCCATGGCGTCTTGCCAGTTATCAAGATCAATGCCTTCTCTATCAAATACCATGCCTTTAGAGTTGGCGATACCATATACTTTTAAGACAATATTTTGTGCTTTCAAGCTATTTTGCTGACGAGATATTTGAGCAATTAACTCACTACCGACAACGCCACAGCCAACTAGAAACACATCAATGGTTGGCTTGTGAGAGAAGAAGTTTTGATGGCTAACTTTCATGGCATCGGTACATTTTCGCTGCTCAATGACCACAGAAATACTGCGCTCTGAGGAATCTTGTGCAATGGCGACTACGTTGACGCGCGCTTGAGCAAGAGAGCTAAAAAACTTAGCAGCCACGCCACGTTGATGATGCATACCATCACCAACAAGCGACACAATTGATAATTCACCTTTTAGCGCTACTGGTTCAAGTAAACCATTAAGCAGTTCAAGCTCAAATTCTTCTTTTAAATTTTGCTCAGCACGTTGTGCATCGCTAGAGTAAATACAAAAACTAATGCAATACTCGCTAGATGATTGACTAATTAATACTAAGGAAATGTTTTCTCTACTCATGGTCGCAAATACACGGCTTGCCATGCCCACCATACCTTTCATGCCGGGGCCAGAAACATTAACCATGGTTAAATCATCGAGGTTTGATATTGCTTTAACACGCTTTTGTTGATCATTTTCATTAGAGATCAACGTACCTGGTGCGGCAGGATTACTAGTATTTTTGATCAAGCAAGGAATATGATACTGGGCAATGGGGCCGATAGTTTTTGGATGTAAAACACTGGCACCAAAATAAGATAATTCCATGGCTTCTTGATAAGATAAATAATCGAGTAACTTGGCTTCTTTGATCATACGTGGATCAGCGTTATAAACACCATCAACATCGGTCCATATCTCACAACATTCTGCTTCCATGCAAACCGCTAACACCGCGGCTGAATAGTCAGAACCATTACGACCTAATGTAGTGATGCGACCTTCGTTACCATCTTGGTCAATACTCATACCAATAAAACCAGGCATAAGAGCAATAGGGTTTAACTTATCATAGTGAATAGCAAACTTTTCTTTTGATAGCACTAAATCTGCAACCGCATTCAGTGACGACTGATTGGTGAAAAGAAATCTTTCTGGTGATAGCAGAGAGACTTGTAAGCCTGATGATTGTAGTACTGAGTCTAAAATTGCCACACTCAGTCGTTCCCCGGTACTGATAACACGAGCACGGATATGATCAGGGCAATAAGTCAACATAGTAGCGCCTTGCATAAAACGCTGCAGTTGCTGCTCATAATTGACTAACGCTTGCTCACAATGTTGAGAATTAAAGTCAGTTAAACTTGCCGATAAATCATCAATAATAGTGGTGATTGCGCGTTTAAAGTGACCTAAATCTGTAACTAGTTTTGCTTCATCAGTAATATTTTCGGCCATGGCAACTAAGTGATTAGTGACGCCTTGCGGGGCAGAAACTACCACAGCAATATTTGATGATTGGCTTTTATCTTTGATAATGTCAGCAACTTGACGAAAACGCTCAGCTGAAGCCAGTGATGAGCCACCAAATTTAAGTACACGCATGATTTTTTCCTTTCTTAAAAACAAAAAAGCCCGTAACCTTTTCAGGTCACGGGCTTCGATAAAATTGTTATTTTTTACACGTTAGCCAGCGACCGCCATCCCAATTCGGGTGGTGGTGATAATAATAGTAATGTGGCTAGTAGTAATATTCATGTCAGCTAAAATGCCTGAATTACAGCTTAGTGTCAACCTTTATTGGCACACCAAAAGCAGAATAAAAAGTTATAGGGTATGCATAATTATACAAGAACACTAGCACAGGCACAGGCAAAAAATAACCGGTCAAGTTAGTATGTACCTAAACAAGGCAATTAATTACCGAGTAAATAATAGAGACTGGCAACAGAAAGCGAAGCCGATGCTATATAAATAAAAGTCATACCTAGGCTATAAGTACTAATTTTCATCACTATCCCTCTTTATAATCATGCAAATATGAGTGTCAATTAATTGTGCTTTATACCTATGATAGTTCAAAAGTAGTTCAAAGGTACTTCAAAGCATTGAAATACTAAGAAATAAGCTAATTTCATGCCACTATATTTTTTAGGTGAGAAATGGTAAAGCAAACAGCACAGTAGTTTGCAATAAATGGTTGACTGAGTGGAAAGCTTTATATGAAACTTATAACCGCTGGATTCAGCGATATGAGCGGTAAATTTAAGGCAGTCGCCAAAGTAGTTGTGACTGGTTATCTTTAAGCCACTGCTTAGCTTGTAAGTAATTGGGGAAATGTATAGCAACGAGTTGCCAAAAATCGGCAGAATGATTTAAAAAACGTAAGTGACATAGCTCATGCACCACAATGTAATCTATGACATCGTCAGGTAGCATCATCATTAAGTAATTAAAGCTGACCTCGCCATTACTGTTACAACTTCCCCATCTAGCACTATATTGCCGAATTTTAATACCTTTGGGTTTTAGCTGTGTTAATTCACTATAGTGACTAACTTTTGACAGGATAATGGTTTGCGCTTGCTGTTTAAAATAGTCTTGCAAGCGCTTTTTGACCGCGATGCGAAATAACTGTTCATCATCAAGCTTGGTGGCATAACGTTTAGCCAACACTATGTTTAGTTTTGGTTTTGGTTTTGGTTTTAGTTCTGATTTCAGTGCTGGTTTTAGCTCTGAGTTTAATTTTAGATTTTCAGATGAGTACTCGCTCAAAAAGATCTCAGCACGACTTGCGAAAGAAATATGCAAGCGAACTACTTGCCCTAAAAAAAGCAGCTTGTCACCGTGATTAAAGCCGCAACATTGCTGGTTAAGCTGTGATTGCTCTATCACCTTAGCTTTGAGCCAAGCTGACTTTTCTTGCACTAAGGCATTGATGATTTTTTTATCAACATAGTAGGGTGCCCTAACTAACACTTTCCCTTGTTTTACTTGCAGGGAAAGTGTTTTACGACGAGCACTTCGAACTACTTGGTAATCAATCATCACTTAACGCTTAGCTAGCTTCACTTAATTTTGGCGCTGCGGACGTTTTTTTTGCTGGCTTTTCTGTCGTCTTAGCGGTTGGCTTTTTCACTGTTTCTTTAACAGCCTTACTGGCTGGTTTTTTCGCCAGCAAAGCCACCAAAACATCGTCTCGGTGTTGCGCTAAATAAATACTAAGCTCTTCATTAGCCACATCACTTAGCTCTACAGGAGAATTTGCAAAGACTTCAGCCAAATTATCAGCCATATCCAACATTTTGTCATATTCATCTGCTGATTTCTTATCCATAAATGTTTTTGCCTCCAGCCCGTGTCTAATGACGACAAATCTACTTTCAACTGCCATTGTTATTCCTTAGTCATGTTAAAAGAAAAGGTTAAAATTAGTTATACCCACTCTATACAGAGCATACCACGCCCAAACCAAAACTGTATATAACAACAGTTATTTTTTTGTTTTAAATCAAAAGACCCGGTTACCTAACCACTTTTCATCTCACGTTAAATTGCACCTACAAAGTTTTTCGTATGTCTAGCTATGAACAAATGTAAAAGCTTTGTAACAACTAAACAACTACTTTTTGTATATTAAAAACACAATCAATAACTTAACAACTTTTGTGCAAAAACAGCAGTGTTTTTACTTACATTCACAAGCAAAGTGTTAACAACCTTTTACCAAAAATAATCCACTATTATATGGCGTGTTGCATTTTAGCAGCATAACCAATAAACATTATGGAGAATATTATGAAAGCATTAAAAACTACCCTTATCGCACTTGCCACAGCCGTTCCCGCCTTAGCTTTTAGCTTACCTAGCCAAGCAGCAATGAGTTCTTATATGGAAACGGCATTGATTGATGTTTGCAAAGCCGCAATGAGCAATAAGGTATATAAATTAAACAGTACCTCTAAATCATATCGCTTAAAAGATAAAACTATCGCTTTGAAAGTGGTGTGTAATGGCGATGACATTATTAGCTTTGCTGAACGTCATGGTGCAGATAAAACCGCAGCAAAATTACAAAGAAGCATAGGTAATGTTAGCATTATTGATACCGCTGCCACCGAAAAACTAAGTGTCACCTTCACCGAATAATCATTAACAGTGTTAACTAGATGGGAAACCTATAACATGTCATATTAAACAAGAGCACTCACCTATAGCATTGGGTGCTCAGTTTAATCACCAAATAGCCTTTCAAACCAAGAACGGCTATCTACTTTCTCTTTCAAGCAAATTGTTTGCAAATGAATACCTAAAGATATCGCTGGATAACTTTTGGTGCCCTCACACTCATTAGTCACGGCATTACCAGTTTGCTGTTCAAACAAGGTTAAAGCAATAGTGGTTGGCTTGGTATTGACTTTGTTAGCCACCCCTTGCCTTTTCATATAATCCGCAAACAATACCAAGGCACCGCTACTACCCGTTAATCCGGTTGATGCATTGTTATCTTTACCTAACCAAGTCGTCACTAAATGCTTATTATCATAACCAATAAACCAACTATCACGCAGATCATTACTGGTACCCGTTTTCCCGGCAATATTGGCTTCTTTAATACGCCAAGCAAGCGACCTCGCCGTGCCTGTTTTTGTCACTTCCGTAAGAGCATAATCCATTAAATAAGTCGTATTCGGTGATAATATTTGTTTCGGTTCATCTTCAAATTGCCATAGTGTTGAGCCACTTTTAGAGATGATTAAATTAACGGCATGCGCTGTTAACAAGTGACCTTGCTTAGCAAGCGGTAAATACAGCTGATTAATTTGCCACGGTGACATATTTATAGCCCCTAAAAGCATTGATGGGCGAGTAATAATCTCTTTATTATAACCGAGTGAACGCATGGCATTAGCGACATTATCTAAACCTAAGCTCATGCCCAAATTCACCGTTGGAATATTCAACGACTTCACCAAACCATCAATGAGTGGCACTTGACCTCGGTATTTGCCGTCATAATTCTTTGGTTGCCATCTTTTTCCTTGGCCACTACTTAAAGTGATTGCCTTATCGCCCAATACTGTCGCAAGATTATATTGCTCATAGCGCTCTAATGCTGCCCAATAAATAACGGGTTTAATTAAGGAGCCAATAGGGCGATTAACGTGTAAAGCACGATTAAAGCCAGCATAGCCACTTTGCTTATCAGCCACTAAAGCGCGAACTTCAGCCGTTGCGATATCAGTAACTATCATCGCCGCTTGCAAGTTTTTTTGTTGGTACTGTTCTTCTAATGCGAGCAGTTGACGGGCAACACTTTCTTCAAGCAATTGCTGACTATAATGTGAAAAACCAGTAAAAACTCGAATGCCCGATTTTTGCTGGCTATTATTCAGTATTTGGCTCAGTTCTCTTTTCACTAACTGCAAGTATGCGGGATAATTTTGGCTTTTGAAGCGTCGCTGTCCTCGAATAGCTAGTGGTGCAGTAACAGCTTGTTCAAACTCTTGTACTGATAGTAAATTTTGCTCAAACATTAGCCGTAAGATTAAGTCGCGTCGGGTTTTCGCTCTTGTGGGATGTCGCCACGGATCATAATAACTTGGCCCTTTTACTTGTGCAATTAACAGCGCGATTTGGGCGTTATTCAATGCTGCGAGAGTTTTACCAAAATAGAATTTTGCCGACAAGCCAAAGCCATAAATACCATTGGCATAATGCTGCCCGAGGTAAACTTCATTAATGTACGCTTCAAGTAATTGATCTTTGCTATAACGCGCTTCAATAATAAGCGCCATAAGCGCTTCTTTAAACTTACGAGATAATGTTCTTTCACGGGTTAAAAACATATTTTTAACCAGTTGCTGAGTAAGCGTGCTGCCGCCTTGCACAGTGCGACCAGCAAGCAGGTTACTGTGTAAAGCACGTAATATTCCTAAGGGTGAAATACCTTGATGATGGTAAAAGTCACGATCTTCGATCAAGAGCAGTGTATCAAGTAGTTGCGTAGGTATGCTCTCCAGCGACATTAAAACACGATCTTCTTTATTATCAGGGACAAGGCGAGCCAATAAAATAGGTTCAAGCTTAAGCGTGCTAACAGCGGTATTTTCAACAAATAAGCGACTGATTTCACCTTCATCAAATTCAATCATCAACTTAACGGCAGTGTTAGTATCTCCTGCTTGCATATTAGGAAAATCAAAAGCGCGACGGTAAATAATTAAACGCTTTGACGACGAGGAAAATTGCCCGGGTGAGTGCGTTATCGCTACTTTTTGATAATCATTAAGTTTAAGTGCTTTACTCAATTGAATAATATTTTTAGTATCACCAAGGTGCAGTGTTTCTATTTGACCATAAATTTGTGCCGGTACTTGCCAACGTTGGCCTTCAAATTTCTGCTGAACCTTAGCATCAAGGTAAATGGCAAAAAGGACTAGAGTAAAAATAAGGGCAAGTAGTAGTTTTGCACTACTAATAAAAGCCCAACGAGACCAAGATGTTCGCGTTTCTTGCTTCGATGATTTACTGATTTTTTTCTTCGTGGTCATTGACTCTGGTCATCCTAATTTTTACTTTTTATATTATTTTCTATATGACGTTTAGTTTTATTCGTTGCTTTAGCGTTGGCAGGATCATCAGGCCAGTAGTGTTTCGGGTATTGTGATTTCATCTCTTTTTGTACTGCTTTGTAGCTACCTTGCCAAAACTGCGCCAGATCTTGCGTAACTTGAATAGGCCTTTGTGCGGGTGATAATAATTCTAACAATAACGGAATACCTTGTTGACCATTTATTCCTCCAATACAAGGAGTTTGTGTTGAACCATATAATTCTTGCATGGGCATAGCCACTTTCGGTGATTTTTCATTGGCATAAGTAATAGAACAATGACGACCTGTAGCACCAATATAAACACTAGGTGCTGCCTGTTTTAAAAGTTGTTGTTGCTGATAATCTAATTGTGACAATAACATTGCCGATAAATCTAGCTTAGCTAGCTTGACCGTTGACTTTATTTCTCCAACAAAAGGGCTAAACCAATCAGCTAAGTTTGCCAATAAACTTTGGTCACTAATGTCGATTAGTTCATATTGAGGAAAGAAGGTTGTTAACCATTGCCAGCGTTTTTTCAACGCCAGATCTTTGTTTTGCCAGTTAAGAAAACTTAAGCCTTTACGCGTGATTAAATCACACCACATTTGCGCTATATGGTCTGTCGTTAAGTTATTTTTACTGATGCTTTCCTGCAAGATTAACGCAGCTAACTTAGTTTGTGAGCGGGCAATAATTTTACCACTAAGATCATCAAATACGGCGACTTCTTGCTTGGTGATTTGCTCACCATTTCGATCAGAGAAGACTTGCTCTATCTGTGATAAATCAATACTTGCCGCTAAACGAACTCGCAATACATTTTTAAATTGCATTAAATCGGCGATAACTAAAAATTTTTCACCGGCTAGTACATCCTGTTCATCAAGAGCGACCCCCTTACCGTTGGCGCAAACAAAATCGCCAGACGAACCGCGCGCTTTGGCGACTCGTTCAGGATAAGCATAGGCGAGTAACAAGCCAATACATTCAGTAGGTAAAGCACTCCCGGCTAAGACATTAATATTATTCAATTGCACACGATGAGCTAAATTTTTAACTTGCTTAACTATGCTAGCAAACACACCATAAGGCTGGCTAAATTTTGACATAATTATGTTTACGCGCTGAGCAATATCGCAGTCAAATCGACTTTGCTGTGCTGCTAATATATCTCGCTCCTCTAATAAAGCCGCCAAAATACAGGCTAAGAATGTCAACTTATCAGTAGATGTTTTCACCGAGAGGTGATGCGTCGAAAGATTCTGTGCTGAAAGTATCATACGGGCAAAACGTGGATGACAAGAAAACAGCGCCACTTGCTCACCACGTTGAGTAAGCTTATTTTGTTGATCAACAATGGCTAAATTTTGTAGCTCTTGCCATGCTTGACGCTCTTTTATTGTTGACGGCAGCTCTAACAGTGGTATTTCGGCTAAACTAGTGACTCCCCAACGAGCAACTTCTATCAATGTCGGCAGTAAATCTGCCTGCTGAATATCATTAATACTTTGCTCTGGCCTGCGCTCAAAGTCGTCTTTAGCATATAAGCGAATACACTGCCCAGCCATTAATCTACCTGCACGCCCTGCTCTTTGTATCGCTGATGCCTTGGCAATTTGCTGCTGTGTTAGCTTGTTCATCAAACTGGCATTGTCATAAATAGCCACTTTTTCAAAACCGCAATCTATCACCATATTAACCCCTTCAATAGTTAAAGATGTTTCGGCAATATTGGTTGCTAATACCAGTTTTCGCTTACCTAATTCACAAGGTTGAATCGCTTGCTGCTGCTGTTTTAAGGTCAGGTCTCCAAACAATGGACACAAGAGTAAGTCATCCGGACAATATTGACTAACCGCTTGTGCGATAAAGCGAATATCTCCAACACCAGGCAAAAATACTAAAGTAGAGCCTTGATGCGCTAACGCTTGCTGTTTTATCACGCTAATAGCATGGTCTCGCCAACGTTGAATATTAACTGGGGCAATATAAGTGAACTCAACAGGAAAACACCGCCCTTCGCTAGTCAACACTTTGGCATCTGGCAGCGCCTTTGCCAACGTATTGATATCTAAGGTTGCCGACATCAATAGTATTTTAAGATCGTCACGCAAACCTTGTTGCACATCTCGCGTTAAAGCATAAGCAAGGTCGCCATGCAATGAGCGCTCATGAAATTCATCAAAAACCACTAATGCACAGCCACTCAACTCGGCATCATGCTGAATTATTTGCGTTAAAATGCCTTCAGTGATCACTTCCAAACGGGTATTTTTAGAAACTTTGCTGTCGTTTCGCAAACGATAACCCACCGTATCGCCAACCTGTTCGTTTAGTTGTCTGGCTAAATAAGTCGCAATATTTTTCACCGCAAGTCGACGAGGTTGTAGCAAGTAAATTTTTTGTTCTGAAAACTCAGTCAGTGCTAACAGCCACAAAGGCAAACACGTTGACTTACCAGCGCCTGGAGGTGCAGATAAAATCACAGTATTGTGCTGAGTTATGGTTTGACAAAATTGTGATTTAATCGCCTCTATGGGCAATGGTGCTGTGATTGACATAAAAAACGAAGCGGTATGAAAATTAGCAACATGATAACAACTTTTTATCACTTACGGTTAATGTCAAATAGATAAAATAGCTAAGCTGTTGATCTTGTCTATAATAATGATAATACAATATGGGAAGGATTTGTTAGCTATGAATGATCACAATAACAACAGCGTTGAATTTTGTTTTCTCGCTGAGCCAACCGATGTGAATTTTGGCGGAAAAGTTCACGGCGGCATGGTAATGAAATGGATTGATCAAGCCTCTTATGCTTGTGCGGCAAAATGGAGTAAACGCTATAGCGTCACCGTATCAGCCAACGGCATTCGCTTCATTAGGCCAATACTTGTTGGGCAAATGGTCTCAGTTACCGCACAGATAGTTTACACTGGCCGCTCTAGCATGCATATTTATGTGGTCGTACGCGCTCGAGACCCCAAAGAAGATAGTACCGTCATCACCAATCGTTGTTTTATCACTTTTATGGCAACAGATGAAAGTGGTTACCCCGTCAAAGTCAAAAAATTTGCCGCTGAATCAGAAGAAGAAAAAATGTTAGAGCAAGTCGCCATGCATGCCAAAGATTTTGCCAAACAGCTCGATCGAGACTTTGAAGAAAAACTTGGCTGGAAATAACATCGACATAAAACACCGACCAGTGGTAACTACATAAAATTAAAAACAAATATAAACTTGCAAAGAAAATACAATATGCTTACTTGGCAAACGGTTAAAAACTTGTTATCAATACCGTTCGCAAATTTCTTTTAAAAACCGGAGTTAGCATGCAAAACTTAACACACGGAAGTTACAGTATTGAGCAAGAAAACAACATTTTACTCGTTGATGCTCAAGGTCCTTTTAATGAAATTACCGCCAAGAAATATCACCAAGACATTGAAAATTATACTCAAAAAATGAGTGGTAGCGCTTGGGGCTCCCTTGTTTTATACCGAGGCAACGGAGTATTTACTCCTGATGTTGAGCAAAGTTTAACTGATACTACCCATTACAGAGTAGAAAATGGCATGGTAGCTATTGCAGCAGTAATTAATGACACCGCCTACGCCGACATTTTACAAATGCAATTACAACGTATTTACCAAAGTTGTCAAATTCAATTCAATTTTTTTAGTGATTCAAATAATGCCAAAATTTGGTTAGACAGTTTTATTAACGAATACGAGCAGTAGGTGGAAGATAATTTAAAAGCAGTATTCTGTTAGTCTGACAACTTTACTCATCATTTAATTAAATGATGAGTAAAGTAAAAAACCCGCAGTTACCATCAATACCCCCCCCATTAATTGATTAAAAAGCTTCAACCTCAACTCGCTATTTAACAGTAACGCTGCTTTATGTCCTAATACAGACCAAGAAAACAGAGAAAAATAACACACGACAAAATAGACTAATGTAAAAGTCAAAAGCTCTTGATGACTGTTTGGTACAGAAAATAAGGAAACACCAGCCGTACAGGCTATCCAAGCCTTAGGGTTTAACCATTGCAATAAAAAACCTTGTATAAATGTTGGTTGTTTATGTTCTTTAATATCTAACCCTGGGTTTGATGTTGCCATTAAATAGCCCATATAAACAATAAATAGCGAGCCCGCTATGGCTAGATATTTAAGAAGGTATGGATATAAATCAATGACTTTTGAAAATCCTAAACCAACGAATAACAATAATAATGTAAAGCCAATTGTTCCACCTGAAACAAACAAAAACGTTTTACGTATCCCATAACTTGCTCCTGAAGATACAATCACCATATTCACTGGTCCTGGAGAGATTGACATAGCCAATGAGAATGAAAACATTGCGATCAATAGCGACATAATTTTTCCTATATTTTTTTGTACACTATATCGCTATTTTATTAACAAAATAAGGTAGTATAATTCAACTTCACTGTTCTAAATACGTTAATAAAAACACAAATGATAGATGAATTACGATCAATGGCTATTTTTGCTGAAACGATAAAGCAAGGTTCTTTTCGAGCGGCTGCAAAAGAACTAAATCTTTCACCTTCTGTGGTTAGCTATCAAGTGACTCAATTAGAAAAATCGGTAGGTACCGTTTTAATTTACAGGTCAACTAGAAGTTTGTCGTTAACATCTGAAGGGCGAGTGTTATATCAATATGCTTTAACTATGATCCAAGCCGCACATCAAGGCTTAAACCAAGTAACTTTAGAAAAACAAGAGTTAAGAGGTACTTTAACCCTCACGCTACCTTCTGCCTTAATCAAATCAAAAATAACTAAAAAAATATCTCAATTTAGCAAATTACATCCTTATCTGAATTTTAAATTATTTTATACCGATAATAGACAAGATTTAATTAACAAAGGCATTGATTTAGCTTTTAGGGCGGGAGCAATGACTGACAGTAACCTTAAGTCTAAGCGAATCGGAGCAATTAATAGAAAGTTGGTCTGTTCTTATGGCTATTGGAAAGAGCATAAAAAACCAATTTCCCCTCAAGATTTAACAAAGTGGCAGTGGATAAAATTAACAATGCTGCCAAATAACAGAACTTTAGTGAATTCTGCGGGTGAAAAGTGTGAAATTAGCTTTGAAAGCAATATCAGCGTGAATAGTGTTGAAGCTATGACTCAGCTGTGTATTAATGGCGCAGGCATAGCTACTCCTCCCGATTTTTTAGTCGAAAGAGAACTTAAAAATAATGACCTGGTTGAATTGTTACCAAATTGGCAAGTAGAGCCCATTCCTCTATATGCAGTTTGGCCGAGTAATATTTTTCAAAATAGTAGTGCAAAACGTTTATTAGATTTTTTACTATGAAAAATATTTAAGATAAGCAAGCGACTACTACTTATGATCATTTAAGGCTAATACTATGGCTCCGCTGCACTCGCCATGAAGATACTACTACCGATTAAAAAGCTGCCACTAGAATAATTAAAGTATTTTTAGATTTTTCACTCTGAAAAGCGCTGCAGACATACCACGAGTCAGTGCTTGACTTACAACAAGCAAAACACAGGGACCAGGAATAAGCGTTAGTATTGAGCTGGCAACAACAAAAGCCAACCAAACTTCGATAGTCATAAATAACCTCGAGTTAAATATAAAATTAATTATCTTTAGCGAAATCTATCAGCGTTTGACCTGACATACGATAACCAACCCATTCATCCTGTGATTGTGCGCCAATCGAATGATAAAAATCACGGGATGGTTTATTCCAATCTAAGCAACTCCATTCAAACCGACCACAGTTATCTTGTAAGGCGATTTGTGCCATTTTTTTAAGCAATAATTTGCCAGCACCTTTACCGCGGTGCTCAGGGGACACATAAAGATCTTCAAGATAAAGTCCCGGTTTTGCTAACCAAGTAGAATAATTATAAAAATAAATAGCCATACCTAAGGCTTGATGACCTTGCTCGCAAATTAATGCACTCACATGGCTGTCATTAGCAAAAATTGATTGTTTAATTGTATGCTCTGTGGCTTTTACTTCATGTTCGGCTTTTTCATAAATGGCCAGTTCACGAATAAAATGTAAGATGAGTGCCGTATCTTTTGCAACGGCTTTACGAATAGATAATTGTTTCACACTGCGTTCCGTTAATGATTATTGACACTATCATAGCGCCTGAATTAACATGTTAATAGTGCATTTATTTCATCTTAATATGTATAAAATTCATCATGAACCTACATCAAATAGATTTAAACCTATTAGTTTTATTCGACGCATTATACCGTTATCGTTCGGTATCAACTGCAGCTAATGAAATTTGCCTCAGCCAATCTGCGTTTAGTCATGGTTTATCTCGGCTTAGGGCACGATTGTCCGATGAACTGTTTGTCCGCATTAATAATGTTATGGAGCCAACACCATTTGCTCATAAACTTGCGATAAATATCGCCCCAGCTCTGGTGAAAATTCATAACGGTTTAAATAGTAGCCTAGTTTTTGAGCCAGCAACTAGCGATATAGAGTTAACTTTCGCTGCGACGGACTACACCCAATTTAGCTTACTGCCAAAACTTATCGGTCATATATCCAAGGCAGCGCCAAATATCAGAGTCACTGTTTTTCCATCAGAAGATAGAATACCAACAGCAAAGCTCATTAGTGGTGAACTTGATTTTTTATTAGGTTTTAGCCATGAAATTGAAAAGTCATCGACCATTGAGCGACAAACTTGGTTACAGGATGATTACTGTACGATCGCTCGAAAAAACCATCCTCAGCTTAAAAATGGCTTAACTTTAAAAAAATTCTTGAGTTTATCTCATGTCAGAATATCACCATGGGGTGAAAAACAAGGCGTTGTTGATCAGCATTTAGCCAAACAAGGGCTGAGCCGTCATGTTGCGTTACAGTTACCTAGCGTCATGGCTGCACCCTACACTGTTTTGCACTCAGATTTAATCCTAACCTTACCCAAACTTGTTGCCCTACATATAGCAAAGATGATCGATATTGACATCTATTCACCACCAATTTCAATTCCTAACTATCAGTTAAACATCTACTGGCACAAACTAAATGCCAGTAAAACGAGTCATCATAGTTGGTTAAGCCAATTGGTTAGCCAACTATGATCTAGGCCTCATTGGTAATGATATGGATATGGATTTTCGTCAGAGGGGAAGTGTCATGCACTAAAGTGATGGGTTTAAATAGCCAAAATAGTGCTGTAAATATTTATGTCATGAATGTTTCGTTAATGCATACGAGTTTAGTGACTATAACGAATAAATTTGCGCTTTATGTCGCATGAACTGAAATTGGCGATTTAAGAGCCCATCACGTAAAATGATAAAAATTTCACTCATAATGCTGTTCAATGAAACTTAATTTAAAAAAAGCGACATTAATTAAACGTTATAAACGCTTTCTTGCCGATGTTATTCTTGAAGATGGCACAGAAACCACTATACATGTCGCTAATACTGGCGCGATGACTGGTTGTGCTGAGCCTGGTGATACCGTGTGGTATAGCACCTCTGCTAACCCAAAGCGTAAATACCCCTTTAGTTGGGAGCTTAGCCAAACAAAGAATAATCATTTTATTTGTGTTAATACCATCAAAGCGAATCAACTCGTTGAGGAGGCGCTGACGGCTAAT
>Ga0209826_1000783_pt1 | contig 22688 bp, 18 predicted proteins | sample GOMGulsemesocosm_5_FD_184637 | JGI IMG/M metagenome (GOLD analysis project Ga0209826, IMG submission 184637) | Methane-oxidizing microbial communities from mesocosms in the Gulf of Mexico - GOM15C Gulf of Mexico (SPAdes) (version 2) | ecosystem: Environmental > Aquatic > Marine > Cold seeps... | reverse complement strand
TGACGATGAGAGCTGGGCACGAAAGAAAATCATGTCACCTGCGGGCCTTGCGTTGGGAGGCGACTCACCGGAATCCATCGCTTTGTCTATCATTTCTCAGGTTCACCAGACCTTACACACCTCCAACTGATCCAAGAAAACACCCTTGGCCCTCTCCATTGTTTATCCGGATCAATGAGAGTTAAAGATTAACCTCTCAACTTTAAAGTCAAACTTCTTAGGCGTTTTCCGGTCGCTGCAAAAATCCATCGGCAACGGCCGCAGCAATGGGGGGGAGGCCTGGTTCAGAGCTGAGACTTCAAACTGTCGATCAAATTGGTTGGCAACTGACTAATTCCAGTTCTTTCATCAAGTTTCGGGCCTGATATCTGCTCAGAGAGTCACCTCTCGTCGTCATGATCGTGGCCAGCGAGGCGCAGCCGCCGAACCATTACACTCGGCATGAGCGGCTTTTGGCTCCGTCAGCAACTTGGTTCTCTCGGGCGATGGTCGAACGGAAGCAGAGACCTGTATCTATAGCTGCTGCGATGAATGCCAAATACCATACAGAGCCGTGACACTGTGTGCCTCTCTCTAAGTTGCTCGACTAACAAAATCATTCAGGAGGCTTGACATCAGGAGAATGCAGCATCTAGAAAACCTTGGGGGTTTTAGGATTCCTTCTCCTCTTCGATTCGCCTGAGCTGCTTCTCTAAATCACGGTCCAACGCTGATCCAGCGTTAAGGGCGTGCCTTGAGGTGTCGCACTATCTCGCTCGGAGCACATGTGGCACACCCAACGATTTGGCTACGCCCAAGGCCCCACAAGCGCCCCTGAGAGAGCCACCTTGATCGACAACCAGTTGAGTTGCTTCAAGATTGAATTCTGGGCTAAATCGACGCCATGTACGTTTGTTCATTGGTACCTGTTTGACTAGCGAGGCGAAACTAACGCCTCTTGTCAGGTGAGCAAATTAACTGTGCCACTACACATCCTTCTGTATTCATAGCCAAAACATGCTATCTGGTATGGTTTCAGAAAAGCGCGATATCCAGATCAATCTCGACTCAATTTACCATCATTTCTGAATCGACGATCATGAGAAAGAGCCCATGGTACATGGTGCTCAGCTCTATTCCCCTGATCCGTAGAGTGCGGGATGGCAGATGTTTGCGAAAGGTTGCAGCTTAAATACGATGCACGTATAAGTTGAATAAAAGTGACTGTTAATTTGTAGGCTATTAGTTTAGGATTCCCTCTTATAATTCTCGGATTTTTAGTGTAGATGTGTGCGCTCTGCAGGTATATATAAACAACATCTAGGTTCTTATCAAATTCATTATTATTTAAAAGAGCTGCCAATACAGGCAGATATTTTGTTGTTCAAAAAATACAGAAAGGCTCAACCATGGAAGACATCCAGTCTCTATTTCTCGCTGATGAAGTAAGTACCATTGCCACGATGATTAACCTCTTAATCGGCCTTGTGCTAGGTGTAATATTAAAAACTCACTTTGAGAAATTTAGTTCAACCTTATCCGGTAAAAGAGAGTTGGCACGAGTACTTCCTTTTCTTGTGCTCATCGTATGTCTGATCATTTCAATTGTGAAATCCTCCTTGGCCTTATCCCTAGGTTTGGTCGGTGCACTGTCTATCGTTCGATTCAGAACACCTATAAAAGAGCCTGAAGAGCTTGTCTATTTATTTATGGCGATCGCGATTGGACTGGGACTGGGAGCAAATCAAGCTAAGTTAACCATTGCGGCTTCCCTGTCGATACTGCTTGCAATGTCTGTTCTGAGATGGAAGTTTTATTCGGCTAACGCTAAAGCGCTTTACCTTATGGTGGAGTCATCGACAGCTACAGTAGGTGCCACCCCAGATAACATAACTCAGATTATCAGTGAGCATGTCAACAAGTGTGATCTAAAACGAATGGATAGCCATGATAGCGGGTTTCAAATAACCTATATGGTTGATGTTTCGTCATCTCAAAATGCCTTTAATCTTGTTGAAAGTATTCGCGGTCGCTTCACGGGCTTAAACGTAACACTTATCGATCAAAACAGAATTCCAGGTGTATAAGTAAAAGGCTGAAGTGAAGCTGCCGACTCTATAGCCGTTACAATAGAGCTTGATGAGGGCGATATTCAATATGAAAATTCCAATTTCTGATAAAAACAAGCCACTGCCCCCTCCCCACAAACTATATCTGATAGTTTGTGTCGCTTTACTCCATGGTTTCACTGTAGTCAAGAGCTTAACGGCACGCTGGATCCTGCCAAGACATTTATTGTCGAAAATATTCATACCGGGAAACGTTGTATTCGTTATGTTTCCACTTTTAATTTTAGGGATTTCTTGGTCAGTCTGGAAGTTATACGATGTTCAAAGGGCGGAGCATGCAGCCGTAGCGGTTTTTCAATTACTCTCTACCTATGAGTTTCGTGACAAACCACTTCCAAGTGAATTCTTTAGCAATGTGGATTTGTCTTGTAATTCTGAAGGTGGAATGATAGACCTCTCCGATAAGAATCAAGTCCTCTCGTCAAAATTCACATTAACCAATAAAAGTGATTATCCGATTGTGTTTCGTCCGGGAGGGAGACACACAATTCATGTGAGGCCACGCTTGTGGGATTCTCAAATGACATCGGTGGTTAAGGACGGCATAAAAATTCATTTAGACATAGGCAATATTATAGGCGTTAACTCAAAATCTACGGTGAGCGGCATCCTAACAATAAAAAACTTTGACCTCGATAACGTACCTGATACTTCGAGATATTTAGCTGTTGGTATTGTCCAAGAGTTTGTTGAGTGGACATCAAGCTATAACTGTAAGTTTGAGGTTGAGAATGAGAATAAAAGAGCGTGATGAGACAAGCCTTTTCTCGGACGAAAATCTAAGAGCTAACTGGCTTTATCAGCGTCAACTTTTTGGAGGTGTTCGATATAAGCGATTACAGTTTTGCCTCCTAATTCTTTTGACGGTTTTGTCTTCCAGTGTTTATTTTTATAGCGGAAATTATTGGAGCAAATTCTATCGTGAAAATTATAGTGAGATAGCGCAGACTCACATCAAGTCTGATTTGCAGCTGGCAAAAGAAACGGCAAGCACATACCTCCAAACGGTGGGGGATCCATCAGCCACAGAAAACCTCAATTTCAATATAAAATTTGAGGACTGGCAGGCCATTAAATCTACACGAAATGAATTAATCGACACCTGGCACCACGTTTCAGACGAGCCCTTTAGAAAAGTATTGATAGACTGGAAAGGTAAAAAGATTAAAGGCAAGATACGCTTAAAGGGCGTCGGATTTGATCATCGATCGCATGAGAAAAAGTGGTCTTTCGCTGTAAAACTAAAGAAAAATAAATACATACTAGGAATGTCCGCGTTTTCTGTACAAGCCCCTTCGACCAGAAAATATTGGTCAGAGTGTCTCTACATGAGGTCATTAAAAGATAAAGGCATCGTAGCGCCATACTGCGATCAGGTTGAGATTTTCATTAACGGTGAGCGCATTGGCATTATGACGTTGACCGAGCGGATGACCACTGAAATGCTGGAAAGTCAAGGTCGAAAAGAGTCCGTTATTTTCAAACCTTTCTATTCAGACATGTGGGAAAGAATGGGGAACAGAAGTACCTTTATCAAGAATAACTCTGACGCGTTTACAACTGCACATGAGAGAAAAGAATTCGTTTTTGGTACTCAAGATATAATTCATAACAGGCTTTCTGCTCCGTTAGACTTCTACAGTGAAAAATCAATCAGCAAGAACGATCTGTTAAAAAGTCACAGGGAATTTGCTACAAAATTATTCAATGGTGTTCTAAAAGCTGAACTATCACCATCAGAAGTGTTTGACGTTGATAAAACAGGGGCGGCATTGGCCATCACATTTCTTTGGGGGAACTTCCACGCCTTTCAAATCCACAATCTTCGATTTTACTTCAACCCAATTACTTTCAAGATCGAACCAATACCTACTGATTCAGCTGCGTTTGGTATCGACAAGATAGATTCCGGTGAATTTGGGACTGATATAATAGGTACGCGCGACATGTTGTATCTTTTAACCACAGACCAAAAGATAAGAGATTCATTTAGAAGACATGTCAATTTGTTAGCTCTTGATTTAGAAAACGGAAATTTTTTTGGCGGTGGTCTAAAGAACTATCAATCTGATCAAATGGCAAAGCTCAGAGAAGACTATCCAATGTTGCCGTCTTATTCACGAGCAGCATTTCAGCGACGCATGGATAACCATATTGAAGCGATAAACAATGATACCTTTTTTGAAAAGCCACCGACTAATACTCCGATAAAAGCCATAAAATTTCCAAGCGGCTACAAAATCACTCACCCTGCATACGCCTACATTATAAATGAACCAGGCAACACTTTCGTCCATATTGTTAATACGCTACCTCAAACCATTGAGTTGAAGTCACTACAACTGTTGGTAAATGGAGTGGAGCGTTCAATTAACAATCATGGGACCATCATTCTTCCATCAATCATTTCGGCCACTCAGAAAGGATTTGATCCTATAAGCGGCCGCCGTACTGGGGAATTAAAAATACCGTTACAGAATTTTAAATTGGAGGATAACATTCAAATTTTCGGAGTACTCAGTCCTTCAGGTCAAGATAGAGATTATGAATTTGAAGCTACCCCGTATTTTTCAAGTGCCGAATCTAACCCCGTAAGACCAACAGATCTAGCCACAGTATTGACTGACAACCCCTTTTTAGGATTGTCAGAGGATAAACAAAACCTGATTGTAGAGTCTGGTGAATGGACAGTAAAAGAATTCATTAAACCTCCCGAAGGGATTGGCCTAATCGTAAACCCTGGCGTAGTTTTAACATTTCAGCCAGACGCAGGTATATTACTGCGGGGGCGATTACAGCTACGCGGTAAACCAGCTTCCCCCATCGTTCTTCAAGCCGCAGCCCCAGAGCTAGGCTGGGCTGGGGTCACTGCGATGGAGGCTAATCGGTGGGGCGACAACAAGAGAAGCATCATCGAGCATGCATTAATACTGGATACACAATCTGCTCATTTTCAGGGCTGGAAATTAACGGGGGCCATTAACTTTTACAAATCGGATGTCGATCTCGTAAAGGTGGAATTTGATCGTACGCTCGCTGAAGATGCATTGAATATTATTCATAGCTCTTTCACTCTACGAGACACTAAAATTTTAAATACTCGATCAGACGGCTTCGATGGTGATTTTATAACAGGGGCGATTTCTAATTCTGAATTCCATGAAATTGGTGGAGACGGTATAGATTTTTCCGGCTCTAATATTGACGTAAGTAATAGTATATTCTCTGGTGTCCATGATAAGGCCATTTCAGTCGGTGAGGCTACACAACTAACAGCTCGAAATATAATCATCGACGGAGCGGGGACAGGTTTAGTAAGTAAGGATGGATCGGAGGCTTACATAAAGACTTCGGAGTTTAAAAATATCAAACACTCATCTTTGATGGCCTATATGAAAAAAACACAATATGGCGGGGCTATATTAACGGCAGACGGAAACTCTATAGAACCACACCATTTAGCTATTATCGCTCAGAAGAAGAGCAAAGTTATAATTGATGGTAAAAAAATCTCATCAAAAAAAGTCGATATAGATAAACTCTACAAAGAAGGGTATATGAAAAAATGACCCAAGATGAATCCTTACTAAATGCCAGGTATGAATTGAAGTTCAATGCAAAAAGTTCTGAATATAGTAATCTTCAATCATGGCTACATAACCACCCGGCTATTTTCTCAAAAATTTTTGAGTCGCGAGTTGTAAATAATATCTATTTTGATAATCATGACCTGGACTCCTTTCATGAGAATTTAACCGGTATCTCATCCAGGGCAAAACTAAGATTACGATGGTATGGTGATACCTTCAACCCTAACATGACGAAGCTTGAGCTTAAATTAAGAAAAAGCATGCTGGGCTGGAAGATCGCCGAAGATGTTGCTCTTGAGGATGCTAACCTTTCTGAAATAAGCTGGAGAGAACTAGATCGCTTGATAAAAGATCAAGTTCCGAACGACTTATCTCTGTATTATTCAACAAGTTCACTTCCTGTCTTGATGAACCGTTACAAGCGAGATTACTACTTGTCAGCAGATAAAAAAATCCGTATTACCATCGATAAAAATGTACACTATTTCGATCAAAGATTAGGATTGAAAATGAATAAAATCTATCAAAACATTAGCCCTGACATGTTGATAATGGAAGTCAAGGTGGATGCACATAATGTAGATAGTGCTAAAAATGTCACAAAAGATATTTATATTCAAAGAACAAAAAACTCTAAATATGTTGTCGGCGTGAGTTCAATTCTAGGCTATTAGATGGTCTTCCCACGATACTTATGACACTTCCAGCGTCATGCAGTACTGTCTTTAAAGGGTCGATTACCGGAGGACTTAAAGCCTCAGTACTAATTTTGAATTAGTGAGGTATCGAGTACCTTCAATTATAAAATCTGTATACCGAAGTATCCTCTATTTACACGACCCAGATCCGCAGCGAAAATTTTCCCATCAATCCCCACTAGCTTTAAAGAGATAGTTAAATATTTACTTAAGACAACCCTGAATAATGAAACTGCAGCTCAGGGCTTCAAGCGAGTTCGCAATCTAGGCGCTGTTTTGAGGCAGGTTGGTTGCCTGTCGATAAGCAGCACCCAAAAGTAGAACCCTTCGGGGATGACGGATTCGGCTGTAGGCCCCGTAGGGCGATTCCTCAAGCAACCATCAACTGCGTTACACATATTACTAAGGCATTAGCTAGAATTGTAACTCGTAAAAGCGTCTAGGGTTAGTTCGTCTAGATGTTTGAAGCAGTTACTGAGCGCTATCGCCATTGTTCAGAGAAGCCCATGTATTAGTCCTTTCCATTTATGGATCGGAGCAATTCAAAAAAACAACTTATAGTTAAACGATTAACCTCTCAACTTTAAAGGCAAACTTCTTAGGCGTTTTCCGGTCGCTGCAAAAATGCCATTGGCAACGGCCGCAGCAATGGGCGGCAGGCCCGGTTCACCCACACCCGTAGGTGCGTCATCGCTTTCAATAATGACCACCTCAATATTGGGCGATTCGTTAATACGCAGTGCAGGGTAATCGTGGAAGTTACTTTGCTGAACCTCGCCCTGCTTCAATGTTATTTCACCATGCAGAGCGGCACTCAAACCATAGATAATACCGCTTTCCATCTGTGCTTTAACAATGTCCGGGTTAACGGCCAAACCGCAATCAACCACACACACAACATTGTGAATATGGAGCTGATTGTTTGTTACCGACACCTCGGCAATTTGTGTCACAAACGAGCTAAATGATTTATGAGAGGCTACGCCGTGGAAATGGCCACTTGGCAGTGGTTTATTCCATCCCGCTTTTTCCGCAGCAACACTTAACGTGTTCGCCAATTTAGGGTTGTTTTTTAGGTGTTTGAGACGAAACTCAACCGCATCTTGGTTTTTCAACGAGGCAATTTCATCCATCATGCTTTCTTTAAAAAAACCACTATATGAATGACCAACACTGCGCCAAGGGCCTACCGGCAAACCTGGGTCGACCGTTACGTGATCGGATGATTTATGGGGCACATCATAGTCTTCGTACAAGCCCTCAACACTGGCGTGATCGACCAGAAGACTCGAGTAAAGGCTGTAACCTACTTTACTTAAGCCATCCACCAGGCCTTTGGGTAAAAACCCGGGCATGATGCTATCGACAACATCATCTAGTGTATAAGGCATAATTTGTGGGCCTGCACGTTTTACCACCCAGCTATCAATGAGGCCTTCATTATTTAGCCCTACACTAAACTTCACCATGGACGCGGGCCGATAGAAGTCATTCTTCATATCATCTTCACGGCTCCACACCAGTTGCACCGAAAACCCCGATGCCTTGGCAATGGCAGCAGCTTCCGCAACAAAGTCGCTACTCGTGCGCCGACCAAAACCGCCGCCTAAAAAAGTACTGTTAACCGTGACATTGTCTTTTGGTATGTCGGCATAATAAGCGCCCGTCAGTTTAGCAAGATCCGGCGCTTGACTACCCACCCACAGCTCTAAGTGCTCACCGGTTAATTTGGCCGTACAGTTCATGGGCTCCATGGTGGCGTGAGCCAAATAAGGCGCCCAGTATTCAGCCTCTATGACTTTTTCAGCATTTTTTAATGCCCCAAAACCGCCACCCTGTTCATAGGCGTTGCTTGATTCGTCACTGTCTAAGGCCGTTTTAAAGAGTGCTTTACCATTATCACTGGCTGTCGAATCAGAGTTAAATGCAGCGAGGATTTCGGGTAGATCCCATTCTACTTTAAGGTTAACCAGAGCATTTTTTGCTTGATAATAATAGTCCGCGATCACCGCCACACCATTATGAATTTCAACCACAGACTTAACACCCGGCATCGACTTAACCGCACTGTCGTCAAATGACTTAACCTTGCCACCCAAAACTGGGCAGCGCTTTAATGCCGCACGGTGTAGCCCTTCAAAATCAACATCAATGCCAAATTGAGCCGTGCCCGTACTTTTTGACAAACCATCGAGTCTAGGGGATTTTTTTCCCATGTATTTAAATTGGCTTTTGTCTTTCAATGCTGCCTGTTCTGGGAAGTCCAACTGCTTAGCACGATCAACGAATTCACCATAAGGCAGCGATTTACGGTTAACAATAATGTTGCCGTTATCAGTTTGAACATCCGCTAGGCTTAGATTCAATTGCTGAGCCGCGGCTTGGCGAATAACCAATCGAGCATTGGCCGCAAGGTGGCGCAGAGGCACAAAGTGCGTGCGTATGCTGTTACTGCCACCGGTCACCTGAAATCCGTATTCAATGTTTTTATAGTCATCGTGTACGGGGGCATTCAGGACATTGATCTTACTGGGATGAACATCCAGCTCTTCCGCCACGATGGTGGTTAAACCCGTATAGGTTCCCTGCCCCATCTCCGACCGAGGAAGGTAGAAGTTGATAATATTGTCGTTGGTTATTTGCAGTAGAGCATTTGGTGTCAATGCCGACTTATTGTTATTAGGCAGGGACGCATTAACACAAGCGGTTAATGGCAGCCCTACGACTAGCCCTGCACCGGCCAGTGAAATATTTTTAATAAAACTGCGCCTAGATGTTTGAATGCCGTTAAATTTCACCGTTGTATTCTTAGCTTTAGAGGTCGTCATGGCTATACCTCCGAATTCAATGTGGCGGGGTCGAAGTAAGCAACTGCCTGCAAACGACCATCACCATTTTTCAAGTCCATCGCGGCTTGCTTAATGGCATTTTTGATCTTCGGGTAGGTTCCGCAGCGGCATATATTTCCGCTCATGGCGTTATCAATTTCTTCATCGCTTGGGTTGCTGTTTTTACTCAATAGCGCCGTCGCGCTGACAAGCTGCCCGCTTTGGCAATAACCACATTGAGGCACGCTGTTTTCAACCCATGCAGACTGAAGTGTAGAGAGCATGTCTGGATTACCAATGCCCTCTATGGTCGTAACATTACGACCTGCAACTGCGGCTAAAGGTAATACACAGGTTCTAGTCGATTCGCCATCCACCAACATACTGCAAGCACCGCATAAACCCATACCGCAGCCAAATTTAGAGCCCTTAAGCTTTAAGTGATCCCTGATGACCCATAAAAGAGGGGTGTCGGGTGCAGCACTGACCTGAACGGTTTGGTCGTTTAATACAAAGCTAATCATCGTGACTCCTGATCCGACTCATGATCGAAAGGTATGGGGGGCTGTGTGCATTAAGGTGAGCTACGGCTGTTATGGAAAGGGTGTGACGCTTAATAGCTGCGCTCAAAAACCTCGATACAATTCAGCTTCATGTCTCAAATAATCCATCTTGAGTCGTTACTTGAACCAATATGCGACTTATTTTACCCAGAATAATAACCGAGGATAATATCCTGTTTTTTTGTTTCGGGTTAGATTGTCAGGAGTAACGGGCACTACTTTACATACGATTACACTCCGCAATTACGGTATTTAGACAACGGCAATCCACTTAAGACACTTATCTCTTTGTTTGTGACACAACTCTAAAGGTAAATAATATGGCTATATTTTCTTATTCACAGTTCGACTGATCTAAGCGAGGCGGGATACATAGAAAGAGGTAAAGAAAATATCATTGCCTTAAAAAGGCAATGATATAATTTTTCTTTTTTGCTAACGCTCCACCGCAATGGCAACGCCCTGACCGCCACCGATGCACAGAGTGGCCAGCCCCTTTTTCGCCTCACGGCGTTTCATTTCATGAAGCAGTGTGACAAGGATTCTTGCACCAGAAGCCCCAATCGGGTGGCCGAGTGAGATTGCGCCGCCGTTCACGTTGACGATACTGGCATCCCAACCAAGCTCACGATTCACGCTCAGTGATTGCGCAGAAAATGCTTCATTCGACTCGATCAAATCAAGGTCATCAATAACCCAGCCTGCTTTTTCCAGACACTTTTTCGAGGCAGGAATCGGCCCAGTGCCCATAATGGTTGGGTCAACCGCCGCACTCGCGTAAGCGGAAATACTCGCTAAGGGTGTCAGTCCAAGCTCTTTGGCCTTCTCTTCGCTCATGATCAATAACGCAGCCGCGCCGTCATTAATTCCTGAGGCGTTGCCGGCCGTTACAGAGCCATTGCTGTCGAACGCTGGACGCAACTTGCTCAAGCCTTCCGTCGTCGTACCCGCGCGAGGAAATTCATCGCTGGAGAACACCAAAGGATCTGAGCGACGCTGAGGAATCTCAACAGGGATAATTTCATCATCGAATTTATTCTGCGCCTTGGCCTGTTGGGTTTTACTCTGTGAAGCAGCAGCAAATTCATCTTGATCATGACGGCTGATGTCATACTTTTTTGCAATATTCTCAGCGGTAACACCCATGTGGTAATCATTGAACGCATCCCACAAACCATCAGTGACCATGGTATCTTTCAGTGGCCAGTCGCCCATCTTCTGGCCATGGCGAGATTTTGGCAACACGTGCGGTGCCAAACTCATGTTCTCTTGGCCGCCAGCGATCACAATATCAGCGTCGCCACAAATAATGGCTTGGGCCGCGAGGTGTACAGTCTTCAAACCGCTGCCACACACCTTATTAATGGTCATCGCAGGGCAGGACTCTGGCAAACCCGCTTCAAGGACCGACTGTCGTGCAGGGTTCTGACCAGAGCCGGCTGTCAGCACCTGGCCTAAGATCACTTCATCGATTTTATCCGCCGACACACCGGTTCGCTCGAGCAACGCGGTTATTACTTTAGCGCCCAGCACATGGGCTGGCACCGACGCTAAAGTGCCATTAAAACTACCCAACGCTGTACGAACAGCGTCTACAATGACGACCTTACGACCTGTATTTACAACCATTAATATTCTCCACTGCCTGCACTAATATTCATTACGTGTGTTTAAAATTGCATCTCTGGAACATGCTCTGGCACCACCAGTTCACCGGCGGTTAACTTAACAATTTCTTCGACAGAAACCCCCGGCGCACGCTCTTTAAGCCAGAACTTGCCGTCTTTAATTTCGATGTAAGCCAAATCCGTTACGACTTTTTTAATACAGCCAGCACCGGTTAAAGGCAGGGTGCAATTAGCCAGTAATTTCGATTCACCGTGCTTAGAGGCGTGCGTCATAGTGACGATAATATTGTCGGCACCGGCTACGAGATCCATAGCGCCGCCCATGCCTTTAATAAGCTTGCCGGGAATCATGTAAGAGGCGATATTGCCCATCACATCTACTTCAAACGCGCCGAGTACCGTGAGATCCACGTGGCCGCCACGAATCATGGCAAAGGATTCAGCCGATGAGAATATAGACGCGCCGATAGCTGCGGTGACGGTCTGCTTACCCGCGTTGATCATGTCCGCATCAATTTCGTCTTCTGTTGGAAAGGGGCCCATGCCCAACAAACCATTCTCCGACTGCAGCATCACTTCCATACCGTCCGGCACGTAGTTGGCGACCAGTGTTGGGATACCAATGCCCAGGTTTACGTAAAAACCGTCGCTCAATTCACGGGCGACGCGCATTGCTAACTGCTCTCGAGTTAAAGCCATAGTCCTTCTCCTGCTCTTAATTCTGTTTTAGCGAACCGTGCGCTGTTCAATGCGTTTCTCAAAGGTGCCGACAATCAATCGGTCAACGTAGATACCCGGCGTATGAATATGGGCTGGGTCTAACTCGCCTGGCTCAACTAGCTCCTCCACTTCAACCACGGTTATCTTGCCAGCGGTTGCCGCCATCGGATTAAAGTTTTGCGCCGTGTGGCGGTACACCAGGTTGCCAAAGCGATCGGCCTTCCACGCTTTGACGATGGCGAAGTCGCCCAAGATGGATTCTTCTAAAATATAGTTACGATCGTTAAAGGTTTTCACCTCTTTGCCCTTGCCCACATCGGTGCCATATCCGGTAGCGGTATAAAAAGCCGGTATTCCGGCACCCGCGGCACGCATCTTCTCAGCCAGTGTTCCCTGAGGGGTAAGCTCTACCTCAAGCTCGCCGGCGAGCAATTGCTCCATAAAGAGTTTGTTCTCTCCCACGTAGGAGGAAACCATCTTTTTAACTTGACGGTCTTCCAACAACACACCCAAGCCAAAACCATCCACGCCACAGTTGTTTGAGACAATCGTTAGATCACGGGTGCCTTTGCGTTTTACCTCATTGATGAGGTTCTCTGGGATGCCACAGAGGCCGAAGCCGCCAGCAATGATGGTCATGCCATCGACTAACCCCGCCATCGCCTCCTCATAACTGCCCACTACCTTGTCAAAACCAGCCATCGACCCTACTCCTAAGTTAACTGTCTGGGCTTATGCCCATCAGCGCCCGGTAAGTACGCTGAAAGAGTTGCATTCATTTTACTTGTTGCTAAGCATGCCCCGAGCCGCTAAATTGATCAAATCGATATAATCGATTGATTGATCCAAAAAACAAATCAATGAGTTATTGATCACCTATGAACGTAACGCTTAAACAGGTCCGCGCATTTGTCGCCGTCGTACAAGCCAATAGCTTTGCCGAAGCCGCCAACGCCATCCACCTTTCGCAACCCGCACTGAGCAGCGCCATTAAAGTATTGGAGACAACGATAGGGGGTCAGCTGCTGGTACGAACAACCCGCACCTTCGCACTGACACCCGAGGGCGAGAGCTTCTACCCGGTTGCCCTTAGGCTGCTCGCTGACTGGGACGGCGCCCTCGATAACTTACACAATCGCTTTGCTCTGCGTGAAGGGAAAATCAGCATTGCCGCCATGCCCTCCTTTGCCGGTAATCAGCTGCCGATTGCGATTCGTCATTTCAAGGACAACTACCCTGCAGTAAAAATAGCACTTAACGATGTGATTGCCGAAGATGTCGTCGCTATGGTGCGCAGTGGACGTGTAGAGCTTGGTATCAGTTTTGATCACCGAGATAATGAGGCAGGTGACAATGACGACTTAATCTTTACTCCCCTGTTTGAAGACAGGTTTGTTGCAGTACTGCCCACAGGCCACTCACTGCTTAAGAACAAGCAGGTCAGCGCTCGTAAACTGCTCGAGTCTGACTTTATTACGCTGCAGGCGCCCTCGCGTGTACGCCAATTAATCACCAAAGAGTTCTCTGGCGAAGGTTTGTCACTCTGCCCTGCTTTTGAGACCCACCAGCTAACCACCATAGGTCGTATGGTGACCAACGGACTCGGGGTCAGTGTGGTGCCCTCACTCTGCGAACAGCAGATGAACGAGTTGGGCGCGCACTGCCTGCCTCTGGTAAAGCCTTCTATTCGACAAATGGTGGGTTTAATTACCAACCGCCGCTACCCTCTGTCTGCCGCTTGCCAAGCCATGTCGACAACCTTGCAGGAAACCTTCAGTAACGGTATGCGATAACGAATGGTAACCGCAGAGATTAGTAATTCACCGACTTTTGATTAGTCGCTTCATTGGTAAGTTTTTCCCTGATGCCTTAACCATCCATGTGCGTGGTTGTTTTTGGGGTCTCGATGGGTCCAGTGGACAACGCCGCCTTTTTTATTCCATTCGTACTCGCCATAAAACTCAATGACGTCCTGCTCTTTTAAGGCTTTAACCCTCGGCGCCAAATCAATATTGTGGGCAATCAACAGGGTTTGCCCCGACGCCAGTCGAATTAAAATACGTTGGTGACGGCTGCCTTTATTGTCATCGGCCAACTGCTTTATTACAAGGCCACGGCCCTGGATTTGAAAATCACTTTTATGGTTTTTGTACGCAGCAGCCAAAACCGTGTCGTTTGCAAACGCATAAGGAATACAACAAGTAAAAAGTATCAACATAACTGTCGATAAGCTTTTTATTATATTTCCACTTGTATACAGACAGCCCCCTCTCGACATTTCGTTCAAGGGTTATTGCCCTCGCCTGTTTTTATAGCCTGTACCTTCTGAATTAATGACGGCTCCTTCTCGGTTTTTTTATTCTGAGTATCTAGGGCTTTCTTGTAAGCCCTCTCTGACACAATATATTCTTCTGCTCTTTGGTTAATGGAAGAGTATTGGGTATTAAGTGATTCAATCTCATTGGATAGGTGTTCTAAATCTAAAATACGATCAAAGTACAAGGCGATAAGTCGTTCACACTCTCTCGCAACCGCCAGGTATTCATTGCCTATTTCACGGTGGCTTTCATAACTCTTCTTGAAATTAAAAAATGTTTGAACTCCACCAAGAAGCGCTGCGATTAAGGCGAGTATAGCGCCTACCCATTTACTCCAATCAGGTAGATCAGTGCCCAACAGGGCAAAAAATACTGAGCCTAAAATCAAGTTAATGACAACAATGGGTATACCACACAATATGTGCAAGTGGCGGCCTTTTTGAGAAGCATAAAAGTGGCTGTGTTTACCCAGGTGGGAGTTCCATCTTAGCTTCTCTATAACCTCAACCGTGTAGGGGACTGACTTCATTCAATACTCCTGATAAGTTAGCTATATAACTTATAGTGACTTTCAATCCTTGACTGCTTTAATTTCCCATTAGCTTAAGACTAACGTAGGGAACAATACAGAATATTAATGACAGGACTTTGTAGCCGGCAAGGAAGTTGAAGTAGATTGATGGCAAATCTTTGGAGCTCACGTTAAAGAGTCTACCGTGCACTGACACCACAAACTCTCGGGCTAAAATTAAAACTAATGTACTCATCAATAAATAGCCGATATTAATGATGGATGCCCAACCCAGAAGTTCTGTAAGTTGATGGATCGTAATCATATTTATTCCTTTAAATATTTAATAGTGAAAATTAACGCTCGCCAATGTTTTGACAAAATCGCAGTAGATAACCATCTGGATCTTGTACAAGAAATTCCTTTTGACCCATTTCAATGCCGTTACATTGATACCAGTTTTCCTGCATATCCACGAACAGTGGGTAATGCTTAGCGATCAATTTTTTGTAAGAAATTGATATGTCTTTCAGTTCTATTTGAAAGTTAACCCCACGCCCTAATGGATACTCCTGCGCACCGGTATTCCAGCTATCGCCCCGCCACTGCTCAATCATAAGCTGAGCATTTTCTTGATCAAGGTAGGCAAAATCTGGGTTCTCACGTGTATGAAGCACCTTAAACCCAAGAACATCCGTATAAAATTGTAAGGAGGTTTCGAAGTCAGTCACGTTGAGTTCGGGAACCATGGAATTCCAATGTTGTTTAGACATCTCGATGGCACCAGAGCAAGTAATGACTACTCACTAAACACGACTAGGGGAAAGTCGATGGGAAAGCTCTTCCTATGACCCGTTTCCAAAGTGATCAAAACATTATAGTAATCCGCGCTCGGCTGTACATTCACAACAACCGCGGCATGCCTTTCATAACCCGATAATGAGACCACATGATCTGGGCGAATGTCACCAGCCATTAAATATTCATGGGTAATTGCTGTTTCGGTGTTCATCCGTCAACTACCTCAGCCTCGCCTTCAATGACTGTTTGGCTATTGTGCTCTTCACGAGTATCAGCCCCTTGATTAGGCAATGATTCAGCCCAACTGTGATCACCCAGCTGTTCGCTAATAGGCAGGTCGCGGATACTTCGAGCCCCCGCCGCTGAATGCTGATTTGAATTGAGCTTTCTGGCCTCGCTCATAGAGAGGCGGTTATTTTCATAGATTAAAAACTTTTCATCTAGATTAGCCGGTAGTGAGGCCAAGCTTGAATAGAATTTAATGAACGCGGCTACGCGCTGGGGCAGCAAACGTTTATCGAAGCCATTGGCCAACAAGGCCTTGAGTGTCTCACTGGATGGCTCGAAAGTGCTCAAGAGCGCTTTACTATCGATTACCGCACCAACACTCAACTGCGATCGTTGTTTTTGCTGTTGTTCTGATTCGGCTTTTTTAATCTTCGCCAAATTAATGGCCGCAGGCCCGATCACCTGGTCATTCAGGTCTATTCTGAACTGAAATTTATGCCGGAAGCTTGTTTTATCCACCTTGATCTCGATCGCGTGAATCAAATAACTGGCCGACACCTCATCTTCATACTGAAGGCCTTTGGCCAAGCCACTTTTCAGGTTCGCAGAAAAATAGGTCAAGGTGGTGTTGGGGAGAACAGCCGCGTGAATATCAGGAATGGACAAGGCGTTGTCGCCCCATAGCGCTTCTGAATCGCCCTTCTTCGCGGTTCTTCTTACCCAATTGAACAATGCGTGTATTACACCCGAACTGTCTTTGGCCAGGCTTAATGGCGCTTTGAATAAATTCTGTTTATTGCTTTTCACCAACAGCATGGTCATAAACAGGCGCTCATCGAGGGAAAAACTGAATACCCCCTGGGCGTCTGTGTCGGCCCCTTCATCAAAAGAGGAGATAACCTGCATTTGAATGTCTTTCCAGTCTACAAAGCTGTTATCAAAGCGCACCATTTTTTGAAATGTCGGGTTCAAGCTTGAATCAATCCGGAAGATCGTATTGGCGATACGCTTGAAAATTTCTGTGACTGCAAGGCGATTCACTTTTTTAACCGGCAGACCAATTAAATTGCACAACTCAAAGTCAGAGATCATAAAGCGGTTGGGAATCTGCTTATTGGTAGAACGCTCAATGGACTTGCGCCGCTCGGACAAGGATATCTGACAAAATGCGAGTAGAGGTCGAACCAGGCGTTGATCCGATAGGCGCATCAATGAGCCGTAGGCCGACGCCGAATTAATAACCAAAGGTTTGCCTGCAAATTGAATCGTGTCGACCATGCTGGTGATCGACTTATCCTTGTTCATCGACATAGCACCATCAAAGATGCCATTGATGAACATGTCCTGCAGGGCAAATTTCATCTCGTAGTTACTGGCAGTTAAAGCGCCACTGCTGCGCGCCATTGAGTTCTTAGTACCCAGGATGTCCGCCATGACGGTGCGTGTTTTTGTGAGTTCTGTTTTAGGGCCTTTAAGCAAGGGGGCGACACTGGTTAAGTGAAGGTGACGCTGGCGTAGCTTACCCTCCTCCCCTGGTGACGCCTGAAATACACCCAGAGCCTTTAACCGTGAGAATAAGTTTGCCGCATTGGTGGCACTGATCGGTTTGCCAATCAGACTTGATAGCCCATCTATAATTTCAGATCGATTCAGTGTGACAGGGGCTGTAGGTTCTGGGGGGGCGTTCTTTTTACACAGCTGTGCAATAACATCAAGCAATGACCTGGCACGAGGGCTGATAGGCGCATCTTGAGGGATTGCGGTTAAATGCAGGTACAACCCTTCTGTTACGGTGATTGTGGCTTCTCTGCCCATGTGCACGGTGTCTGTCTGATTATTATTAGTTGTTAGGTGAAGAATACCGATTACTCATAGTGTTTTAAAGTAATTTTATGCACAAGATTTGTGATAATTCGTATTTATGGGAAATTCTAAATCTTGTTCTTATATACATATATTAGTTCTATTCATTATATTCTTTCTATTGATTTATATTTTATCTATTACCCATTTAGGCTTGATGTTTAAAGGCCTTGCGGCCCTCTTTTGTATTAGTCACTGTGTTAACTTGTGGTAATCATCGTTGTTACTTGTATTAGTCACCATGGCTATTTGTACTAGTCATCGTTGCAGCTTGTATTAGTCATAGGCCTCACTTGCACTAGTCACCGTCCTAGCTTGTGTTAATCACCTCGAAATTTGTACTAGTCATCGTCGTAATGATGCTGACCTTGTGTTTAAGGTGACTCAGCGGGCGGCCTCAATCTTGTGTTAGTCACAGTCGTTAATCATTAATAATGTTTATGAGCCCAGTTCTCACGGGGGGGGGGAGTAATGCTCCGCGGCGTAATAGTATTCCTGTGGGGTTTATTGCCGCCGATCTTTCGTGTGTCTTATTAGACAAAAACTGGATTTTTTCTGCACAAGTTTTCTGTGACTATTTTATTAAAAGCCAGATACAAAAAAGCCGGCGCATGGCCGGCTTCTTGTGGGGCGGTGGCTGGGTCTAGCTGGTCAAACCGTGCTCCTTCCACGTTACGGATAGTTCTTCAGCGACTTCCTTAAGGTGCTCCAGTAGCTTATCCGGGTCGGCGGCCAGCTTCATGACGAGCTCTTTTTCAATGGTAATGCGGGTAGATCCGTTCGCTGGATTGAAGTTTGAGCCGAGGATGGTCTTGTTGTGTTGGGTAAGGTGATTTCGCTTCACCTTATGTACTGGGCTGTTTTGGCTGTCTTTTGAGGTTGTCCCGCCATCGTGTGAGAGTTCACTCGACTGGATAATGGGCAATAACTGCGCTACTCGCGCCTCGGCCGCCAGCCTGACATTCTTGAGGAACTCGTCGTTCGATTTACCTTCGAGCTCCTCTTCTTCAACAACCGGCAAGGCAGCAATTTGATGGAGCGACGCCTGCTTAATGCCGTGTTTTGTCTGTTCGTGCAGGGCAACCGCAGCGGCCAGGCTCACGCCTTGGATAACCGGTACGAGAGCATCCCAGAGCACCTGCTGTTCACACAGGCTGCCAGCGTTCATCCATTTGTGATAAGTGGTTTTGCCACACTGCTTGCGTGCTTTTAGGCGCTCCGCTGTGTAATCCCCGTCCCGTATGGCTCGGTAGTAGCTGGCGTAGCGCTCTAGGTCAGAGATGTCTTCAGACGTGTCATTTTCATCGTCCATGATCTCGAACAATTGTGCATCCGTTGTATCCGCAGGCACAAATTCAGCGCTGAAATCAACACCGGCTAGCTGGCAAGCAAACCAGCGGCGAACACCAAAGATAATTTCGTAGACGGTGGTGCCGTCTTCAGTCTTGGTTTCTCTGACTAAACCAAGCTGACGTTGGCCGTGCTCTTTAATACTCTCGGCGATTTTTCGGGTCTTGCTCTGGGTCAGCCAGTAGGAAGAGCGGTCATGTTTTTTCCACGGCCGGCATTGATCAATGGGCAGGCGGCGGAAGTTTTTTCGCGCGGGAGGCAGCTGCAGTCCCTCTTGCTGAACCTTGCCAATAACGTCTGACGTTGAGAGCTCAGGCTTGGAGATTACATCGCGTTCTACCGATAGCGGTGCGTCAGTCACGCCGGAGCCTGCTTTCTTGGCGGCGGCTGCCGCCAGCTTTTCTTGTAGTGTGGGTTTCTTGGTCATTATTCTTCACGCCCCCAGAAGTTATAAATGTCGGTCAGCATTTCACCAAAAACCTTATCAAACGCGTCGTATAAGTTCTTTTCTACGCGGATGGGTTTGTCCTCGTCGTCTCTGTCCGCTGAGGTGACATCGTAAATCGTCTTAAAGTATGCGGCCGCATTTTTGATTGACTGGGCATCTTGGATGGTGCCGTTGAACATGAAGCGACCAAAATTGTCTTTCATCACCGCGGCGAACTCTTTCTCTTTTGGTGACTTAGAGCTCACTCGGTTGGCCAGTACTTTCAGGAAGGCGAATTGTTTACCCGCCAGCGAGTCTGCATCCATGCCATCACGGATCAGCGCCAGATACTGGCGAGTAGAGGAAAAGTCGTACATAGACGGCGGGCTTGGGATGATCAAGCCGTCGGCCGCTTGTATTAGGTTTAGGCTGCTCATGCCCAAGGTGGGTGGCGAGTCAAAAATAATGATGTCGTAGTTGTTGGAGATGGTATCAACGGCTTCTTTCAGAACCTTGTAGTACTCACTCTTGTCGTCGGTTTCAAACGCATTTTGGATCATGGCGATGAACAGGCCCAGGTCGCTGCCGTATAGAGGCAGGCAGCTTGGGATCAGGTCGACGCCTTCAAAGTAGGTATCGATAACGGCGTATTCCAGCGTGGCTTGTTCACCCCGAAGAAATGGCCCGATGGTGTTTGCCTCGGTGAAGTCACGATCGGGGATGTAACCAAACGAGGTGGTGGCGGATGCTTGTGGGTCACAGTCGACGATTAATACACGGTGCCCTTCTATCGCCATCTTCTGTGATGCGTGTACGGAGATCACGCTTTTCCCGACGCCACCTTTATAGTTTTGAATCAGAGCGTGGAATGGCGGTTCTCCTTCGCGACGGCGCGGAGAGGTGCCAAAGGCTTCGCGCAGTGAATTGAGGTTCGCCAGAGTGAATCTTGGGTGTGCCTTCGCATTTTTATTGATTGGTTCAATGCTAAGATCCTTTATGTATTTATTAAGCGTGGCTCGGCTTTTGCCCGTGTGTTCACAGAGCTCCTTCACGCTGAAGGTTTTAGTCATCTGCTTTTGTTTGTTTGGGGCCATGCCCATTTCAATGAGAAGGTCCATTGTGGCATCGCAGCGGCGGATCAGCTCATTAATGTCGTCTTTGGTAACCATGCTGTACATGTTTTGGCCTCGAGCACTATCCAATGTGTGTTGTTTTTGCGTTTTTTTGTATAGATGAGACGTTACCACATATTTTGGTTTCTTGGGTGTTTTAGGTTATATATTCATCTGCTCGCCCCTGTTGTTCAAAAAAATCACGCCTTTCTGGTGTGGTGCCCCTATTCAAATTCCTTCGTGTCCCTCGGGAGTTCACCGCGGTGAACTCTGGCTGATGCTCTTGTTAGGGAGTGGGCATGTGAGTGCCCGCTCAGGTTAATGGTGTGCTGGTTCACCGCGGTGAACTCCAGTCTATAAATTGATCAGATCCGGGTGTGCTCAGGGGGCTCGGTGCCTTTGTATCTTCGTGCTCTATGGTTGAAGGCCTGTTCCATTTAGTTTGCTGGGGTGAACTTCTGGTTAAAAAGTGAGCGATTATGGCTGCTTGGAAGTCGGGAATAGGAAAGACAACAGCTGATCGGCTTTCTAGTTGTGTGATAACAAACTAGTGGCACAAGAGTAAGTCCATGTCGTTTCTTGCTGGGGAGGCATGCGCTGAACCACATAGTCAAGTTCACCGCGGTGAACTTGACTATGTGGTTCAGCCTTAATCAGTAATGAGTGGTTTACAGGTTTACAGGTTTACAGGTTTACAGGTTTACAGGTTTACAGGTTTACAGGTGAAGGGAGCTGGTTTCGACTCTTAGCCAAGGCCGCGTAAACCCAGTCCAGTGATAAGCCTGGGTGGCCTAATGCCAATATGGTGTCTCGCAATGGAAATTACATTGGGTGATTGAGAGGTTTGAGTGCCCTATTGTTCGGCTTTTCTCCGTATTTTTTTGTGTGGTTAGGGCCGGTTAATACGGCTAGGGTTTTCTTTAATGAAAAATAGAGCTTCTCGGTGTGATCATTTGTATTGCCTAGTGAGCTGGCAATCGACCTTCACTCTATGGCTCAAGGGTTTGGCTCCAAGGGCAATGCCTCTGATGCAGATAGGCAGGTTGAGGCGGAGGCTTGATAGGCCTGATTCAGTGGCGCCAGGTCAGGCTGTTAGAACATTGGTATTTTTAGCATGAGGTTCACTGGTGTGGCATGGAATGGAATGGGCAGCCAGTAGGGTAGTGGTTTGTCCTCCATGTTTTACATGGCCATAGATAGGCACTGATGACCCTGAGTAGATTTGTCGAAGTGCAGAGGTAGTCGTTGCTTTGTACTGGATAGGGCGGCGGCTTGTGCTGGTTTACGAGTGCCTCTAGAGTTCGCCAATGTGGGCGAACCTGCTATTCGGGCTGTTGGAGTATGGCTGTATTGATAGGCGCAGCGAAAACATAACGCAGCCGCTATCAATAAAACAATCCTTGATCACTAGCAGTCTCTAAATAGGTGTCTATTAATAGACGCCGCATAGACCTACCGATCTACGCATCGTGAGGTCATGGTGGGGCAAGCAGGGGGCTGGCAATAATAGATCGATATGGGGAGCGAAGGCTGTATCTACGCTTATGCCGAACTGGGGCTGGTTCCTGCTTAATGATAAGTGTTGAGGCTGGGTAGCTCAGTGATGTTTACTACGAGGGTGTTATGTAAGGTGCATCGGCCTGAATTTATGTGTTTATTGCTCTGAGCGCGGGTCATCGACGGTGGCGTGAGAGAGCAGGTTCACTGAAGGGAACATTGCTTTACGGGAGGGCCGAGAGCATTGCTTGTGAGGGGAGGGCAACACAGGCAATGGTAATGCCGATTAGGGCGTCGAGCGGCCATTTTGGTATTCTTGTGGTGTGTCGGGCGGATGTTCCCGTGGTTACATTGTGGTGTGTCGGATTCGCTGCCGTGCCTTACCGTTAGTAGGCTTAAGCATAATTTTATCTGCGTCAAAAATACCAAAACTCCTATCTGTCTGT
>Ga0209826_1000781_pt1 | contig 22731 bp, 12 predicted proteins | sample GOMGulsemesocosm_5_FD_184637 | JGI IMG/M metagenome (GOLD analysis project Ga0209826, IMG submission 184637) | Methane-oxidizing microbial communities from mesocosms in the Gulf of Mexico - GOM15C Gulf of Mexico (SPAdes) (version 2) | ecosystem: Environmental > Aquatic > Marine > Cold seeps... | reverse complement strand
TTTTTGCTCCAGATAGAATGATCTCATTCGTTGCGTAGCCTGCTATGCGCCTCATGAGATCATTCCACCTGAAACAAAAATCCTACGTTATAATTTCGGGAAGTTATTCCATGCACGTTCCTAAATAAAAATGACGCTTCTAATTGCTTTAAAACCCTAAAAATCATAAAGCTCCAATTCTACGTCTTTAATTTAAACATCCATGGGAATAATCTATGTTGGAAAAATCAATTGATGTTGATGTTCTTTGCGTTGGCCATGCCTGTTACGATTTGGTTTTTTCTGTTAAAAAACATCCAGAGAGTGATGAGAAAATTTTTGCTGACGATTTAGTTTCTAGTGGTGGGGGACCGGCTGCAAATGCAGCTATAGCAATATCAAAATTAGGTCTAAGTTCTGCTTTTGCTGGATATTTAGGCGATGATCTTTATGGTGAAATGCATCTGCAAGAGTTTACCCAGCATCATGTCAATACGCAATTACTGCTGCGAGGTCCAGCACCAACTCCTTTATCTACCGTACTCGTTAAACCTGATGGTAAGCGTGCTTTAGTTAATTATAAAGGCTTGACTAAGGCTTTAGCGGGAGAGTCAATAGATTTTTCATCGATTAAAGTAAAAGCTATTCTATTAGATGGGCACGAGCCACATTTATCAATAAAACTAACTGAAATTGCACGTGAGCTTAATATACCTACTATTTTAGATGCAGGCTCCTTGCATGAAGGCACCAAAAAGTTAGCCAATAAAGTGGATTATCTAGTTGCCTCAGAGAAATTTGCTTGTCAGCTTGCGGGTGATGTAAAAAAAGCACTCACTCTTTTGGCAAAACAGTCGCCTGCTGTTGTGATTACATTGGGGGAGAAAGGTTTAATTTGGCAACGTGGTGAACAAGTGGGTAACTTAGCCGCTATTTCAGCAAGTGTATGTGACACCACGGGAGCAGGTGATGCACTCCATGGAGCATTTGCAGCAGCGGTTGCAAAAAATATGAATTGGTTAGAAGTTTTAAAATATTCAAGTGCAGCAGGAACTTTGTGCTGTACAAAAATGGGAGCAAGACAAGGCTTACCTAGTAAAGAAGAGCTGGAAAAATTTAGGGTGGGAAAGTTTTAGAATCTTGATAAATTGAGTTTTTCAAAGTTTTAGGTATTTAGGTTGAATGTAAGCTTGTATTCAATAAAATATAAAATGAGAGAAGAAAGTCACATTTTTGTTGTAAATAGAAGTGTTGTATTGTTTTTCAACAAAACGAAACTATAGTTATTTTTACTGATGTTATTTATTTTAATCACTATTTTAGAGAGTTAATTTGAAAACAAAATTAAGCTTAGCCATTACATCTATTTTGGTCATCCCATTTCAAGTCAATGCCGAACAAGAACAATTACCAACGATTGTTGTTGAAGGTAGCGCAATGCGATCGGGTACTTTTGGTACTGCACCAGATTCTTCAGGATTAAAAGATACTGCCTCACTATTAAAACGAGTGCCAGGCGCAAACGTTAATAGAAATGGTCCTTTAACTGGAATCGCATCATATCGAGGTATGTTTGGGAATCGAATTAATATTACTATTGATGGTGCGAATATGAAAGAAGTAGGCCCCAATAGTATGGATCCTCCTCTTAGTCATATTCCTGCACCATTAACAGGTAAATTAACTGTTCATAGAGGGATTGCACCAGTGAGTAGTGGTATTGAGACATTTGGTGGATCAATGCATGCGGAATCTAAAAAAGGCAGTTTTGCTGAAGGTGATGGTATTGAAACACATGGCACAGCATCAATGGGCTATGGCACTGTTGATGATGGTCACTTTGGAGTGTTGTTAGGTTCTGTTGCAGATAAAAACCACAAATTGTACTTAAGTGGTAGTAAAGAACAAGGACGCTCATACAAGCTTGAGGGTAGTGATGATGATAAACAAAACAATACCCAATATGATCGTGAAGCATTTACAGCTGGATATGGTTATCAGCGCGATGGACAAGAGTTCGGTATAAATTACAGTAATAACAATACAGGCCATACTGGGACACCCGCATTACCTATGGACATAGTCTATGTTCGTGGAGGGTTATACGATGCTAACTATAGCGTGGACTTGGGTGATGGCTACACGTTTAAAAGCAATATTTTCTACCAGAAAATGCGCCATTTGATGAGTAATTATCTTTTTCGCACCCCAGCTGGAATGGATATGTCCAATCGAACAAAAGTCGAAGCAGGCGGGATCGATTTAGCGATTGATATGCCGTTATTTGATGGTGTTTTTACCTTCGGGGTTAATGGTGATCAATCTAACCATGATGCTGATAGCATGATGGGTATGATGGAAACAGAGTTTTTTAATCGTGTAGAAAGAGATCGTTACAGTGTATTTACTGAATGGGTAGGGGATATTACAGAAAAAACTGTATTAGAATTAGGGGCTAGATATGCTCACACTCGGTCTGATGCAGGTAATGTAACGACACAGGTCGGAACACAGAAAGCAGATGCTGCGGCTTTTAATGCGGCTGACCGTAGTCGTAACTTTAACGAAGTAGATCTAGCCGCTGTATTACGTCACACATTGTCCTCTCAGCTTGATGTTGATATCGGTGTAGCAAGAAAAAATAGAGCACCGACTTATCAGGAGCTTTATCTGTGGACTAAAAATAAAGCGACGGGTGGGTTTGCCGATGGCAGTACTTATATCGGTGATCTTAATCTAGATCATGAGACAGCTTATCAATTTGATTTGGGTTTTGATTGGCATACAACTAATGCCTATATAGCACCAAGATTCTTTTACCATTATGTAGATGATTACATTCAAGGATCTGCTACAGCTAAAGCACAAGCAGCAGGAGCTGGTGTTTTGCAATGGACTAATATTGCAGCACAATTTTATGGTGTTGATTTGGAAATGGGATATACCCTTACAGATAATTGGCGAGTTGATGCTGGCTTAAATTATGTACGTGGAGAACGGGTTAACGCACCAACTGATGATACTGATTTATACCGTATTGCACCTTTAAATGGACGAGCTCAACTCACTTATGAGCAAGCTGGATGGATGGGAGCTATTGAAGGTGTTTTCTATGCAGATCAGGGTGATGTCGCGGGTTATAACGAAGAACAAAAAACTAAAGGCTATATGCTACTCAACTTACGGGGCAAATATGAGCCTTATCAAGGTGTTGTTATAGGAACAGGTATCGAAAACGTTATAGGAACTAAACATTATGATCACTTAGGTGGATATGAAAATCATAATAGAGCTAATGGTCGAGTTGCAATGCCTGGTCGTAATATCTATGCCACATTAAGTTATAATTGGTAATAGATTTACATTTAAGATGTGAAAATTGCGGTTGACTCCTTGCCTCTCTGAAAGTGAATTGAGTTTTAGAGAGGTTTATATTTCATGTGGTCATGACTGCGGTTTTCTATTTGTCGGTTTTTGCTGTTAGACTGCGTTTAAAATGGTTGCGTAGCTTGCTCTGCGCCCATTTTAGTACCTCGGCAACAGCTCCTGCTTAGCTCTAACTCTTGCATCCATGCAGTCGTTGCTATCGACAAAAACCAACGCGCTATAAATTCCGCATCCGTGACCGCGTGAAGTATATAGGTCAAAAATTTAATTTGAACTGACTTATAAAAATGACAGATATATCAGGCTTAGGAAGAATTATTTATATGGTCAATAATTAGTAATGAGAACTATTATCAAATACCAAAGTCTCTGTTATACTTTCTAGAAGTTTTATATTTATATAGAAAAATAAATGAAAAAACAAATAACTCCAATTTTACTGATAATAATGATGCTAGTAACGCCAATTGTTTCGGCGTTTGATCATTGTTCAGGTATGGATATGTCAAATCATTTATTAGAAAACCAAAGCTTTTCCATGTCAACTATGCATAAAAGCTCTTTAACAGGTAAAGAAATAGTAAAAGGGAATACAGACAATACATTTGATAGTGATTGTCATAGCAATAATAGCTGTACCTTTCATGCATGTGGTGGATACGGCATAATTTCATCGAGTTCAACAATAAATACAAATTCTTCTTTGTATTATTTAGATTTTGAGTATATCTCACTCTATAGCAATATTTCCTTCTCTCTTTTAAGACCTCCTATAGCAAGCCTATAATAGAGGATTGTCCTGTTTTTTTGATATATAGCGTATGTAAGTGTTATATATCATTTTTGGCTCAGTATTTCATATACTATTCAAAATACTCTTTATATAAGCATTCTCTCCTCTATACACATCTTTCAATTACTTTGTTGTTAACCTCCAAGTGTATGAGGACTTTATGAATTTACCAAACAAAGCGACAGTTTTTTTTATATTATTAGTTATATCCAGCTTGCTGAAAGCAGATGTTCCCAACGTATTAACATTGAAATCTGCTGTCAATAATGCGGTACAAAATAATCCAAGCTTAGCGCAGATGCAAGCGCGTTCTGAAGCTTTAGCTGCGATACCTTCACAAGTAGGCAGCTTGCCTGATCCTGTGATTAGCTTTAATGCATTAAACCTGCCCGTCGACACCTTTGATATGACTCAGGAAAATATGACCCAAATGCAGGGGGGCATTTCTCAGGCAATTCCTTTTTTTGGAAAACTAGCCTTACGTGAACAAGCCGCAACTTATCAAGCAGAAGCGGCAACATTAGATGTCATTGAAGCGCGGTTCCGTCTTTTACGAGATGTTAAAAAGACGTGGTGGGCACACTTTTATCTGAATAGGGCAATGGAAATTATCCTTGTAAATCAAGATCTATTGCGTCAATTCGTTAAAATTGCCCAAACAAAATATGAAGTGGGTGAAGGTTTACAGCAGGATGTATTATTGGCACAGTTGGAATTATCTAAATTATTAGATACTGAAATCAGACTCACGGGTGCGATAGATAAAGCCAAAGCACAGATGAATGCCTTACTTGACCGACCTGCAAACCTGGCATTCAAAATTCCCAAACAAATTAAGGAAGACTTACCTATTTTACAAACAGAGTCAGTTTTATTTGTACAGGCCGAAAACTACCGTGCTTTATTGTCTTCCAGACGACAATCCATAAATGCTGCACAATCTCGACTTGATCTAGCTAAGAAAAATTATTTCCCTGATTTTAAAGTGGGTGCCTTTTATGGTGGACGTGATGACACACTTTCGGGTCAAGAACGCGCTGATTTTCTGAGTTTAAAACTCAGTGTTAATGTACCTATTTTTGCTGCAACTAAACAACGCAAAGCGGTTGAACAACGAAGCAGTGAACTGATGCAACAACGTTACGCCTTGCAAGATCAATGGAATAAGGTTCGTGCTGAAATATCAATAGCCTATAGCAATTTTCATCAAACTAAAAATCAGGTGGTGTTATTTAAAAGTGGAATAATTCCACAGGCAAGACAAACAGTTGCTTCCATGTTGGCGGGTTACCAAGTTAATAAAGTTGATTTTTTAAATCTGGTGCGAAGTCAGATCACTTTATATAACTATGAAACCCAATATTGGAAGGCTTTAACTGAGGCCAATCAAGCATTAGCACAATTGACTGCCGTAGTCGGTAAGGAAGAAATCTATGAATAAGCCTTTATTAGTGGTTGCATCAATCATGTTAATTGCGGGGTTATCAGCAGGTATAGTCGGCGGATACTGGTTAGCCAATTCAAAACAACTGAGTGAGCAAGTTCTCCCTTCTAGGGATAAAAAAGTTCTATTTTATCGTAATCCTATGAATCCATCAGTTACCTCTGCTGTGCCTGTGAAAGATGCAATGGGTATGGATTATGTGCCTGTTTATGCGGATGAAGATAAAACGACAAATTCCCCCCCTGGAACTGTCAAAATTGATGGAATAACATCACAAAATATTAATGTGCGTACTACTAAAGCTGTTTATAGTTCACTTTCCCATACAGTACGTGCTTTAGGTAGGATTGCCTATGATGAAGAACGTATGGTGCATTTACACCCAAAAACTGAAGGTTGGATTGAAAAGCTAAATATAGATAAAACGGGTCAGAAAGTAAAAAAAAATACTGATTTATTGAGTATTTATTCACCACAATTAGTGGCAAGTCAACAGGAATATATTCTTGCACTAAATAACCTAAAAGCGTTAAAAGATAGTCCTATTAAAGATATTCGTCATGGTGCTGAAGAATTAGTTAAAAGTTCTCGTGAACGTTTGAAATTACTGGATGTTCCAGCGCATCAATTGCATGCGTTAGAGAAAAGTTACAAAATCAAAAAGAGCTTACATATTCATTCGCCTGCTGATGGCATAGTCATGAAAATTGGTGCCCGTGAAGGACAGTTTGTAACGCCAGCGACAGAAATTTATATGATCGCTGATTTACGCAAAGTCTGGGTTTATGTTGATATATATGAATATGAGTTACCTTGGATTAAAGAAGGTGATCGAGTAGAAATGCAACTCGCAGGTATCCCTGGTGAAATTTTTAAAGGACATTTGGCTTATATATACCCATACGCGGAAGCTAAAACGCGCACTATTAAAGTTAGACTTGTCTTTGATAACCCCGATTTACTGTTGAAACCAGAAATGTTTGCTGAAGTGACTATTTATGCAGATAAACAAGAAAATGCTGTCGTTATTCCTTCTGAGGCGGTGATCCGTTCGGGTGCGCGTAATCAAGTCTTTATTGTTCGGGCACAGGGTAAATTTGAACCTCGATTGGTCACACTTGGTTTGTCTTCCAATGGAAAAGTAACAATATTGAAAGGTGTTGAAAGTGGTGATGAAGTGGTTACTTCTGCACAATTTTTGATTGATTCTGAATCAAAGCTTCGTGAAGCAACGGCCAAAATGCTTAATGATGTTGATGTCAACCCAGTAAAAATAAACGATTCTTCTGCAAAGAATCATGAACAAATAAAGTTTATTCAAGCTGTAGACAAATCAGGTAGTCAGCGTATGGATATGAAACATAAATCATTCCAGGCAGAAGATCATTCTATGATGAAATATCACGATATGAATGCTGACAATGCTCCCAGTCATAGCAATATGTCATCTGTGAATCATAAGGAGATGGGGCATGATTAGTGTAATTATTGATCACAGTATTAAAAATCGTTCATTAGTCTTAATAATGGCAATACTATTGGGAATAGGCGGCTATTGGTCATACAAAAATATGCCATTAGATGCCATCCCAGATTTATCTGATGTACAAGTTATCGTGTTCACCGAGTTTTCAGGGCAATCACCTCAAGTCGTTGAAGATCAAGTTACCTATCCTTTAACCACAGCGATGTTAGCCGTGCCTTATTCTAAGGTGGTTCGTGGGTATTCCTTTTTTGGACTGTCGTTTGTTTATGTTATTTTTGAAGATGGTACAGATCTCTATTGGGCTAGATCACGGGTTCTCGAATCTTTAAATTATGTCAGTGGAAAGTTACCCAAAGGCGTAACACCTACTTTAGGCCCAGATGCTACTGGCGTTGGGTGGATATATGAATATGCCTTAGTGGATAAAACAGGTAAGCATGATTTAGCACAGTTACGGTCACTGCAAGATTGGTATTTACGTTATCCCTTGCAAACGGTTAAAGGGGTTGCTGAAGTTGCTTCCATTGGTGGTTTCGTCAAGCAATATCAAGTCGAAGTTGACCCTAATGCTTTACAAGCTTATGGCATTCCCTTATCAAAAGTTAAACAGGCCATCATTCGTTCTAATAATGATGTTGGTGGTCGCTTAATTGAAATGGCAGAAACTGAATATATGGTACGTGGTTTGGGATATATCACCTCAGTTGATGACTTAAATACCATTCCTTTAGGCGTAAACAGCAATGGCACACCTATTCGATTAAAAGATGTTGCACATGTACATATTGGCCCAGAATTACGCCGTGGCCTAGTTGAGTTAAATGGGGAAGGTGAGGTTGTAGGGGGTGTCGTTATTATGCGTTTTGGTGAAAATGCACAAGCGACGATTACAGCGGTTAAAGACAAATTAGAAGAGTTAAAACAAGGATTACCAGAAGGCGTAGAAATTGTCTCAGTCTATGATCGTGGTGATTTAATAGGGCGAGCTGTCGAGACCTTAAACACAGCGTTAGTTCAGGAACTCATTATTGTCAGTGTGTTAGTCGGGCTGTTTTTATTACACCTTCGTTCCTCACTGGTCATTATCATCACTTTACCTTTAGGGATTTTGGTGGCCTTTATTATCATGCGCTATCAAGGCTTGAATGCCAACATCATGTCACTGGGCGGTATTGCTATTGCTATTGGTGATATGGTCGATGGGGCGATTGTTATGGTGGAGAATGCACATAAACATTTAGCTGATGCAAGCAAAAAATTGCAACGAGAATTAACTAAAGAAGAGCGTTGGCAAACGATAGGGATCGCCTCTAAAGAAGTGGGTCCCGCCTTGTTTTTCTCACTCCTTATTATTACCGTTTCCTTTATTCCTATTTTTACCATGGAAGCGCAAGAAGGGCGGTTATTTAGTCCCTTGGCTTTTACTAAATCCTATGCAATGGGAGCCGCAGCCATTTTAACCGTTACTGTTGTTCCCGTATTAATGGGGTATTTTATTCGGGGGCATATTATCCCTGAACATAAAAACCCAGCAAATCGTGGTTTACATTTTTTACATACCCCTGTTTTAAATTTTGCCATGCGTTTTCGTGGTGTCACTTTAGTCATTGCTGTTTTGTTATTAGGGTCAACTTATTACCCGATGTCTAAAATTGGCAGTGAATTTATGCCACCACTGGATGAGGGGGATATTTTATATATGCCAACCACGTTCCCTGGTATTTCCATTACTAAAGCCAAAGAATTGTTGCAACAAACGGATAAGATATTAAAGACTTTTCCAGAAGTATTGCAAGTTTTTGGTAAAGTTGGGCGTGCTGAGACGGCCACTGATGCAGCCCCTCTTTCAATGATGGAAACCACGGTACGCTTAAAACCCAAGCAACAATGGCCTAATTCGGATAAATCTACACAAGAATTAATGAGTGAAATGGACAAGGCCATTCAATTCCCAGGCCTTGCCAATGCATGGACTATGCCGATTAAAACCCGTATTGATATGCTGTCAACAGGTATAAAAACACCGGTTGGTATTAAAGTCTCAGGACCTGATCTAAATGTTTTACAAAAAATAACCAGTGATATTGAACAGGCTATGAAAACCTTGGCTGAAACAACATCTGCTTTTGGTGATCGTACTGTCGGTGGTTACTATATGGATTTTGATATTAATCGTGAATCTGCAGCACGTTATGGATTGACGGTTGGCGATGTACAAGATGTGATTCAAAGTGCCATTGGTGGCATGAATATTACTGAAACAATCGAGGGCTTAGAGCGCTATCCTGTTAATTTGCGCTACCCGCGCGAACTACGCGATAATATGGAAAGTTTAAATCGCGTGTTAATCCCCACTCCGACAGGCACTCAAATTCCATTAGCATTAGTGGCTGATTTAAATCTGAGACGCGGCCCTCCAATGATAAAAAGTGAAAATGCACGTCCAAATGCTTGGGTATATGTGGATATTAGCAGTTCTGATATTGGCGGCTTTGTATCGAAAGCTAAGCAGGTACTTGCAGATAAAGTCACTATACCTGCTGGATACACCGTCGCTTGGTCGGGACAATTTGAATACATGGAACGGGCTGTGGCAAAGTTACAAGTCGTTATTCCTCTCACATTTTTAGTGATCTTTTTTCTTCTATATCTAACGTTTGGAAATATTACAGAGCCCATCATTGTCATGCTCTCCGTTCCCTTTGGATTGATAGGAGGGATTTGGATTGTGTATGCCTATGATTTTAATTTGTCGGTTGCTGTCTACGTTGGATTTATTGCGCTTGCGGGTACCGCAGCAGAAACAGGCGTGATGGTATTGAATTTCATTGATATAGAAATAGCTAAATTACGTAAGCAAACACAACGATTATTATCCTCAACGGAAATTAGTAATGCAGTTGCTTCAGCCACTGCATTACGTGTACGCCCCGTTGCTATCACTGCATTTTCAACCATGATTGGCTTAGTACCTATTATGCTTAGTAATGGCACAGGAGCCGATGTAACTCAGCGTATTGCTGCACCTGTATTAGGTGGAATGCTAACAGTTTTAATGCTCAGTTTATTGGTATTTCCAGTGATTTATAGTCTTGTTTTACAATTCCAAGAAGAGCAAAAAAGATAACACATATTGGACAGTGAGGCTAAATTGTTGGGTTATAACACCATGGATGGTGTGTAGTAGAGCAACGCAGGAGCAGTTGCCGAGATTTTTGAACGTAGTGAGAAAACGTAACCCAATAATATGCGAAAATGTTGGGTTACGTTATCGCGCCTTGCTTGATAAACTAACCCAACCGAGCTAAGAGGCATGATAAAGCCGAATATTGATTGTCGGAAATTCTCTTTTTTAAAAACTGAAAATAAAGAACGTATTCCTTATCAGCCACCGCCTATTTTTATCTAATTTTATGGAAAGGCTAAAGGCTAAAGTCTAAATCAAAAACAGCTAACACTCAAAGTTAGTTTTAGTTTTGACAGCTATTATTTTTATGTGATATGTTTCACAAAAGATAATAAACAAGGAGGTTTTATGCGAATAATACAAATTCTACTTTTCTCTAGCTACCTATTTTCTCAACAGAGCTTTTCTGTTACCCCATTAGAACTTGATAGCAGCAGAAATAACGCATTAGCCTGGCTTTTTCAAAATCAAAATGGCGAGGGTAGTTGGGGTGATCACTTGGGGCTTCGTGTTCAATCAACTTCAGAAGCCTTACAAGCACTGGCTCGATATGGAATGGCAGAGAGTTATGCCAGTAAGGCAGGGCAGAGCTGGTTATCTAATCAGGAAGTTAATAGTACCGATAGTTTATCCGCTGTTGTTAAAGGCCTAGCAGTAACAGAGGGAAATAATACGGCGCAAAAAAATCGCTTACTGGCTAACCGAGGGGGCGCCACAAATAATTACAACTGGGGGGCTTATTCAGGTTATCAATACAGTGTTATTGATACCTCTGTTGCATTGGATGCCCTTAAAGTTGCGTCATACAATGACAGTTTTATAGGGGGTTCGTTGTTTGGTATAGCCATAAAGCAACTTGATAATGGTAGCTGGGCCATGAATCAAAGCCAGAGCCAAGGCAGTATTATAGCAACAGCTCAGGTACTTATCACTTTCAGTCCATATACTGCTGATTTTTATATCAACAAAGCTCTTAACTGGCTACGTAGCCAACAGAAAACTGATGGTGGCTTTGCAGAAGATGCAAGCTCAACGTATAGTCAGGTTTATGAAACCGCTCAAGTGGTTAAAGCTATATTACAAACACAAGAAATGGAGCATGCAACGGCTCTTAATACAACCTATCAAACAGTGTTGAAAGACGCTCAGGATTTTTTAATCAATCAGCAATTAAGTAGTGGTGAATGGCAATCAGGTGTTTTAGCTACATTAGCAGCTTTACAAATCTCACCCACGACCTCGTTAGATGACTATGATGAAGATGGCGTTCCTGACGAAGTGGAAATTATCTTAGGCACAAATATTGCGATGCCAGATAGTCGTCAATTTTCCATGGGTAATGGTGAATCAATTGAAGGGTTGACCACCTCGTCCTCATTAATGAATATAATAAGTAACCAAAGCGTTAATACCACCTTACAGCCGGAAGGTGGAACAGAGCCCTATCACTGGAAGATTATCTCAGGTTCTTTACCTGATGGTGTGACATTAGATGCTTCAACAGGCTTGTTGAATGGCACAGCTGAACAACTAGGATACTTTAACTTTATTTATAAAGTTGTAGATACAAACGGTTGGACTGAGGAAAAATTGGTGCAAATCAAAATCGGTGGCAACTCAGATATACCTGTACTTGATATAGCTATTGATACGGATGTTAACCCTGTATCACCTGGTGTTGCATTAGTCTATACCATCACTTATTCAAATCATGGTTCAGAAATTACAACAAATTCGAGTTTAAAGTTTCCACTACCACAAGGAGTAAGTTTTGTTTCAGCATCGGCAGGAGGAACCTTAAATGGTAAAACTGTGGAATGGGATTTAAATAGTATACCTGCTCATTCAGGTGCTGAACAACAAGTGATTGTCCATGTAGATAACTCGTTAGCGGATGGGAGTATACTGGAGGTAGATAATGCGACAATTAGTGGTACTGTTAACTCTCTTCAGAAAAGCTCATTTACATCATTGGTTACTTCAATAAATAGTCATGCTTCACAAATGTTGGCAATTGAACTTGATTCTGAGCCTATTTTAGCGAGTGAAAAGCTAGTTGTTAATTTAATGATTAAGAATCTGTCTTATTTAGAAAAAGAAAATGTGACTATAAGTTTAAGATACCCAGAGTTTCTAAAGACGTTACCTAATGAGTACATAAGTGATAATGGAAACTGCTCTGGAACTGGGTGTGATGCAGATGAGTTTGTGACATGGGAGCTGGAATCATTAGCAGCAAATTCTACAAAAAAATTGATATTACCTTCTGTCATTAATAATAATTTACAACAAGGCAGATTGATCACATTTACTGCAACAGGAAATGATGACAGTAATATTCAGATAACTTCGAGTAACACTGTTTTTCTTGGGAAAAACTTTAATATGGTTGATTCAGATGAAGATACTGTACCTGATAGATATGACAATTGTACTTTGGTCTTTAATACCCTACAAATAGATACTGATTCTGATGGTTATGGCAATGCTTGTGATGCTGACCTTAATGATGATGGCTTTGTTTCGGGACGAGACTTTAGATTATTTAAGAAAGTTTATTTAACCGATAATGCCGAGGCAGATTTTAATGGTGATGGGTTTGTTGATAAAGAAGATGAGGATATTTTAAGAAAAATGTGGGGGGATAATGTTGGCCCATCAAGCTATCATAAACCATCTGATACAGACGGAGATTCTGTAATTGATAAAGAGGATAATTGTATTTTTGTTTTTAATACCTCTCAAACTGACACTGACAATGATGATTATGGCAATGCTTGTGATCCTGATCTTAATAATGATGGCTTTGTTTCGGGACGAGACTTTAGATTGTTTAAGAAAGTTTATTTAACCGAAAATGCCGAGGCAGATTTTAATGGCGATGGGTTTGTTGATAAACAAGATGAGGATATTTTAAGAAAAATGTGGGGGGATGATGTTGGCCCATCAGCATATAACCCAACGTCAGGTGATTCAGATGGAGATACTATACCTGACGGTTATGATAATTGTATTTTGGCCTTTAATATCTTGCAGACTGATACTGACTCTGATCGCTATGGAAATGCCTGTGATGGGGATCTTAATAATGATGGCATAGTTAACAGGCTCGATAATAATTTAGTTAGAAGAGCTCTTTTAACTGATGATGAATACGCAGACTTTAATGGCGATGGGTTTGTTGATAGACGAGATAAGAATATTTTCCGAAAAATGTGGAATTCTGATGCTGGTTTTGGGCCATCAGCCTATCACTAATTATATTTTAGGTATTGTTTATTCAATTTCTATATTCGCAATCAAGCTAACAGTAAATGTAGATTAAATACTACTGTCTTAAATTTAAGGGATTTATATAAAGATGTTAAGAATTCTAAATAGTCTATTACTTTGTCTAAGCATAATACTCTTTAGTGGAGCATTACAAGCAAATCAAAAAGTACCTTCAACTAGCAGATTTAGTTTGTCGCAAGACTCAAATATTAGATCTCTAGTCAATAACATGACAGGCTCAGGTAATCATCTAGGGACACGATTGCAAGCCACTTTAGAGCGTATTCAAAAACAAACTCAAATAAAAACAATAACGCAAGCCCCCCGATCAGCCTCACAAAACCAGCAAAGTTTAGGAGAAAGTACTCAAAAGGTTAAAACGGCGAGTATTGATAATAGCGCGTTTGAAATGCTCCGTGCTCAACTGGACAATCTGAAAAGTGAATATCAAGCAGATTATGACCAAATGGTACAACGCTTGATGGGAGAAGGGTTAGCACCACAAATGACAGCTTTTCAAAGACGTGGCCAACAAATTAATCAGCGATTCAAAAAGATTAAACAAGCAATCCACGCTGTTGAAACAAGTGCATCGGGGCAAAGAAACACAGCAATACAAAAATTAAGCACTTTACTTACACAGTACAAACATACAAAAGTTGATCTACCTGAAAAGAGAACGATTCCCACCTTTACCCAAACTCCAATAGAAAACCTGATCGATAAAATTTTTTTTGAAATTGATCAAAACCAACAACAGAATAAACCTGCTTATATTAGCCAATGGGAGAAAACGAATAAAAAGCAATTGGCAAATTTTGGAAAAAAGCTTGTTAGCTCCTTAATCAATGAAGCAAGAGCTGAAGCATCAACATTACCTACAGAAGCAAATAGTTGTAATTATGTTGAAGCCGATTTAGCAGACGATGGGATTGATATTATTTTCTCTGATGAAATTAAAGCGTTAGCTAAACAATTAGATTATTCCCCAGCAAAAATTTTTAATTATGTCAGTAATGAAATCACCTTTGAATCCTATTACGGTGCACTAAAAGGCGCGGCTGGCACGCTTCATAGCCAAAAGGGCGGTGCAACAGATCAAGCTTCTTTGTTGATTGCCCTCTTACGTGCATCAAATATTCCTGCGCGCTATGTCAAAGGTCTTGTTGTTTATGATGATGAAACACCTCTGGGGAAAGGCGGAAGAGCGCCTCGCTGGTTAGGTACTAAAAGCTATAAAGCAGCTAAAAATCGATTGTTGAAAGGGATGGGGACAGCTGAGGTTTACCCTTTTCCAAGTAATGGGGCTGAAACAGGGATTCAGTTTTACCATGTCTGGGTTGATGCCTGTATTCCCTATGCTAATTATCGTGGGATACATGCAGGTGGTCATGGTTACCAGTGGATTCCCTTAGACCCAAGCATTGAAGATCATCAATACCAAGAAGGAATCGAAATTAATGTTGCTTTTGATTATGATGACTACCTTTCAGCGCGTAGAAATGAATTGCCACATGAATATTATCAGGCACAAGTGCAAGATACATTAGCCAGTGGACAAAGCTTATCTGATATTCCTTATCAGGGTAAAAAAATTAAGATAAATTATGATGTATTACCTACTACGCTACCTTATCTAGTCGGTGCATACCTCAACTGGAATAATAGTGGTACCTCAGAAACTGCGGTATTACCAGATAGTCATCGTTATCACCTCAAGCTTGATATCAAAGATCCATCTGAGGGTGTTTTATTGACCGAGCAAAATTTATTGTTTAGCCAGGTTTTACTTAAACGACTCACATTATCCTTTAAAGGAGCAACATCATCCGACCAAGCGACATTGGATAATTGGCGTTTAGATGGCGATCTGGCTACGTCATTGCCTTGTACAGTGAATGTTGTGCCGAGCCTTAAAATAGAAGGTGTGGAACAGGCCAGTAGTACGAGTAGTATCGGGCTTTGTGCATCTCCTAAGAACCAATTAAATTATAAAATCACTCTAGAAGAAGCCTTAATCAACAACCATAATAACCCTGATATTCCTCTGACAGATATTGTCAATGAAGTTAAGTTTAGCAATATAGATGCGGTCAATCTTCACGCACTTCAAACCTATGCATTTCAAACCAGTGATCGGCTTCTGCTAGAACGGAGTGAGCAATTATTACAAGCCGTCAGCCATAACAATAACCCAAATACTAATAGTGAGGCTACTGAGGCCGAGTATCTGCATATTGTTGGTTTACAATTTCTCAGGCATCTTGTTGATGCCCAAAACGCACTGGGCAGACTATTTGACAGCACAGGAGATCCAGGACATACGATGGGGTTAATTGCGACAAAAATGAAAGTAGAGTATCTTTTTGATATTCCTTTTGCCGTGCATCGAGATGGACTTCTTGTTGATATGCCTGGTGGCCAAAGCCGTGCTAGGAATTTAACCACTGGGGATTCAAGTTGGGAAGAATTCTTACTAGCAGGGCATTCTTTATCTGCCTATGAATCCTATATATGGCAAGAAAATGCAGCCCTTGATGCAGTATCTAGCATCCGTGGACTACAGTTTGCAAATGAACAAGGTATTGAACAACTATTATTGACCAGTGCCAACTGGGCAAGCGAGAAAAGTAAGTTGACCAGCAATGCGGATAGTTCTTTAAACTATACTGTTGATCAAATCAACAGTATAAAAATTAATTATATAGATCAAAATTATATTGTTAAAATCCCACGAAGTCATATTTTATATGAATCATGGAAAGGCTCGATCTTTATTGCTGAATGTAACAATTGCCAAGGAAAGGGTGAGTTAAAGACTACTTATCGTATTAGCCCTAGTTATGCTGGTGGTTATACTCTTCCAAGAAATATTTTTTCCCCATCGGTTATTTACAACCCAGTTATTAATATAGGCTATGTTCCTGTTAGTTACATTCCTCCCGTGGTTAATACCCATATAATCAACACAGGCATCCCCTACAACTCCACCACTGCTGCCAAAGGCTTCAACCAAAACCAGGTCTTCGGCGGCGACCCCGTTAACCTAGTCACCGGCAACTTCTACCACGCAGAACAAGACCTACAAATCCCAGGCCGTGGCGGCTTACCGTTTGTGTTCGAGCGCACCTACAACTCCCAAGACCCCGAAGACAGCCCCCTGGGCTATGGCTGGACACACAGCTTTAATCACTATTTAAAATTCTACGGCCATGACAGCGAAGACAACCGCATTAAAGTCAGCTGGGTAGACGGCTCAGGTGGCGAGAAGTTTTTCTCACTGCCAGGCTCTACCATCCCTAACAACAGTCCAGAGTTTGAAAATGATATAGGCATCCATGTCACTTTAAAACGCGAAAGTAACGGCCAATACAGCATGACTCAAAAAAATGGCCTGGTGTATACCTTTGCCTCAAATGCGGGTACCACAGCGGATCAAAAAGCCAAGCTACTTTCCATTAAAGATAAAAACAATAATCAGCTGACGCTTAATTACAATAATAGCAATCAAGATAAATTGTTAAGTATTACTGATGATTTAAACCGCAGTTTAACCCTGGCTTATGCCAATGGCGGAACGAGCCAATACATTGAAAGCTTGACTGACTTTAGCGGCAGACAATGGCAATATACGATTAATACAGCCGGTGATTTAATCGAAGTCAAAACCCCTTTGGCAGTGGCAGGTACTATTGCTCCACTGACTTACGATTACTACAGTAATGCAGATGGCCACAATAAGGCCCATCTACTCAAACGCAAACAAAGTGCCGAAGGCAAAGGCATGGTCTTTGAATACTACGCCAATGGCCAAGTGTTTAGACATACGGATGATCTCGGCCACAGTATGCAGTTTAGATACAATAACTTCCGCCGTGAAACCGTGGTCACCGATGAGCGTGGCTATGCCAAACATCACTTCTTTGATGAATACGGCAACCCCGTTAAAATCGTGGATGCTGATGGTGCCACTGAAACCTTTACCTACGATCCAGCTGAACCATTAAACCGCTTATCCCATACTAATAAAGCCGGCCTAAAAACCCAGTATGAATACGACAGCAATGGTAACGGTGATTTAATTAAAATAACCCAGCCTTCTGGGGCTACGATCCAGTACAGTTTTTATAATAACTTTCATCAAGCCAGAAAAGTACAAGACACCTTAGGTAATATCAGCCTGATGCAGTATGACAACCAAGGCAACCTCACTGACTCGATCAAATTAAAAGCCGGCATAGACCGAGACCCAGAAACCAACAGCATCCCTTATTCCCCAATAGAAGCGGATATTCTTAGCTGGACACGCTTTCAATACGACAGCCACGGCAATCGGATACAAAGCCAGGCGATTAAATCACTCACCGGCAGCAGTGGCACAGGCAACGGCAATGGCGGATCACTCCCCACCGGTCCTCTGGTCAGCACGACTTATGACAGTAATGCTCTTTATCCTATCGACATCGCTCGTTGTGGTGCAGCCGATCTGAATGAAGACAGCAACACTGACAATAACGAATGCCAAACTGCCACCGTTACTTATGACACTCTGGGCAGGCAAACCCAAGGCATTGATGCCAGCTGGTATGCAACCCAAACGCATTACGATGACAATAACAGAACCACCCAAAGTAGTGACAGCCAAGGCCAACTCCACAGCTACACCTACGATCAAGACAACCAGCTCCTACAAAGACAACTGCTGATCGGCAACACCCTATATGACAGCGAACACCATACCTATGATGCAGTAGGAAGATTAAAGAAAAGTATTGATGCCGGCGGCCATGCCAGTCAATACCAGTATGATCCCACGGGCAATCTGATCAATATCATAGACCCTGATAACTACACCTTAACCCTGGATTATGACCAGCGTGGTCACTGGACAACGGCAGAAGACAAAGAACAGCATCAAGTCACCCGAAAACTCGATCCCCTGGGCAGAATCCAGCGCATTACCGACCCCAATAATAATAGCCAACGCTATGAATACTATGGAGCCTCTGACAATGGCCGACTGTTTAGACAATACGATGCCCTTAACAGAGTCAGTGAATACCACTATAACAACGCAGGACAGGTCACTGAGTATATAGACCATGACGGCCACAGCACAAAAACCCAATACGATGCCCAAGGCAGAGCCACCCGAATCGTTCAACCAGGCTACTTAGATAATAATCTGGACTCGGCCACCTATAACCAAACCATCTACCCTGTGACCCTTTATGACTACAACTTATTAGGGCAACAAACTGAAATACACGCAGGCTACACCACCGATCCAGACGACAGCCACCAAGATCAAGTCAGCCTGCAACAGCAACAACAATTTGACGACTTTAACCGCATCAGCCAAAGCACCGATGCCCTAAACCGAAGTCAGACCTACCAATACAACAACCATAACCAGCTGAGCCAAAGCACCGATGGTAATAACGACATTACGACCTACCAATGGAAACAAGGCAACCTGCTCAGCGAAAAAAGCAATAGTGCTGGCACTAACCACTACTATTACAACAAACTAGGGCAAATCAGTCAGGAACAAAACCCAAATGCCATCAACAGCTATGACTATGATGCCAGCCATCGCCTAAAAAGCAGCTATGATACAAGACAAAGCTGGACAGCCCCAACAGGTCAACCCACTTCAAAAGCCCTGCACTATCACTACAGCCCCGGAGGACTGTTAGACCGACTCACCGACAATCAGGGTGATGAAACTGATTACCGTTATGACCCGACAGGCAGACTCACCACGCTATGGGATGGCAACTGGGACAGTACCCAGTTTAGCTATGATGCAGGCGGCAGACTGACCCAGCAAACCAATCCCAACCAAATCAGCCAAAGCTATAGCTATCGTGCGGACGACAGTTTACAAAGCCATCAGGCAAAAAACACAACGACCAACACCACCCTACTGGATCAACAATACCAATTTGATCCCCTGGGCCGAGTCAAACAATTAACAGAAACTTTAAACACCAGCACAGAAACCACCGATTACCTGTATGACTCATTGGGCAGACTGACACAAGCCGATAATCAAAATACAGCCAATTTACAAAACTGGCATTACGACGCACTAGGCAATAGAACCCAACAAGTCATAGGCACAACAAAAGAAATATCCATCCACGATGCCGCCAATCAACTGATAGAAATCAGAAATGCCAGCCCAACAGGTACTTTAAAACAAGCGTTTATCTATGATGGCAATGGCAACCAAATCAAACACTGCCAAGGCACCAGTGTTACCCGAAACCCAAGCACCAACGAATGTACAGGTAGCACCGAAACCACCTTAACCTACAATGCCGACCAGGAACTAATCCAGGTCAGCAAAACAGGCATACCCACAGAACACTATAAATACGACAGCCAAGGCCGACGCGTAGAAAAAATCATCGGAGCCAATAATGTCAGCAATACCAATAGAACACGCTATCACTACAATGGCGATAATATCTATGCACAATACATTGCAAGTGACAGTACTAATCCACAATACCGCTACGTCCAACTCGGCCTAGACCAACCGCTCAGCCGATACAACGAAACAGAACAAACAACATACTATTTACAAGGCGGACACAACAACATCCTCGGCACCACCGATGAACAAGGCACCCTAAGCACCAGCCAACAATACGACAGCTGGGGCAATACCAAAAACCAAAACGGCAGCACACCCCAATACGGCTACCAAGGCAGAGAACCGGATAACACCGGTTTAATCTACTACCGAGCCAGATATTATCAACCCAAAACAGGTAGATTTACCCAACAAGATCCTAAAGGGTTTATTGATGGGATTAATAAATATGCTTATGCCATTAACAGCCCTGTAAATTACTCTGATCCTTATGGGACTAGTGTGGGGAGTAGTACGAATATCCCAGCAGTGACCCAAAGCACTAATTATTTCAAGAAATTCGTTAATGAAGTAAGTCAAAGTGTTCAAGCATTTAGTCGAGGAATACAGGGCACCGTAGATAGCCAACCTTCAATTTCCAATTTTCTGGGTAATCATATTAGAGATAGAGGAGCTATTGTTTTAGATCAAGTTGCGCCAAAAATTCCTGGAACTGATATTCGGTTTGCTTTTGGGTTGGGGATTGGGAAAAACTTGGGAAATAGTGTAAAGCCTGGCGAATTTTCTATAGTTAATTTTAAAGGTTACCCTGCTGGCGTTCCTAAACCATCTGGCACTGTCAGATTAATTGAAGGAGCTGAGTATAATGCTGCCCGAAAAGCCGCTAATGGGGCAAATAGAATAATTCGCCAACAAAACAATCTTAAAGGTCAGCCAGTTGAAGTTCACGAAGTTAAACCTATTAAGTTTGGTGGTTCCGCAACTAATCCTGCAAACAAGGTAATCATTGACAGAAGCCTGCATAGGCAGCAGATAACGCCATGGTGGAATCAATTACAAAAAGATGTTGGAGGATAAAATTCTGTGAACGAAAATATTAAGACTTTACTTGGTGACTTTTCTTTTAGTGGAGGCGCATCTAAAGATGCGCTCTCCAAATTAAAAACCTTGAACCTACCTGCTGATTTTTTATCAATTTATTCTGGTTTAAATGGCGGGGAAGGCTTTGTAGGAGAAGACTATTTGATTCTTTGGAAGGCGGAAGATTTAGTGACTTTTAACGAAGAATATGAAGTTGTAAAATATGCACCAGGTATCTTTTTATTTGGTTCTAATGGTGGTGGAGAAGGCTTTGGTTTTGATACTCGAAGTAAACTGTATACAGTTGTAGAAATCCCTTTTATAGGTATGGATCTTCAATATGTCTCTTTAATTGCCGATAGTTTTACTCAATTTTTGGAAAAAATGAAGGCGTCAGATGAGTCATTGCTCTGATATCAGAAAAGAAGAGCGCGAAAGATTGAAAGGCCTTGAAATTTTTGAGATTACGCCAATTATTGTTGGTGGTAGTCCTACAGATCCTGAGAATAAAACTATTTTGAGTCGTCAACAGCATATAGAAGCTTGTCGTTATTGGAATAACACCATTAAAGAGTTTCGCGAGAGAAAAGCACAGTAGATACTGGAGCTGGTGCTTGTATTGGTGCTCAATGTCGAGGTTTGTCTGATGGCACTAGAGTTAGAATAGGCGTGGTAGATTAGCTATGAGTAACCTGGATAAATTATTATCAAACGCAAGTATGCCTTTAAACGAACATGAACCTGAAATTCTTAGTCAATTATCTACTTTGGCTGGATCGCTGGCAGAAGGGTTATTGAAAATGTTAACTCAGTGTAATGGTTTTTATGCACTTGAAAGCGCATTGCATGTGTTCCCATCGCATTCAAGTCAACAAGAAATTGGTCTTGTTGATTGGAACAAGAATTCTTTGTGGCGCGATGACTATAAGGGTTTGGCTGATGGGTGTCTGTTTTTTGCTGAGGATATTTTTGGAGGGCAGTTTTGCATTAAAGATAACGAGATATACACCTTCGACCCAGAAACAGGTGCACTAGATTATTTGGCTGATGATATCGAAGGCTGGGCGCAAGCAATCATCAGTGATTATGAAGTGCTTACAGGCTATTCGTTAGCATATCAATGGCAAGAACAAAATGGTCAACTACCTGCGAAGAAACGTTTGTTGCCAAAGATGCCGTTTGTGGCTGGTGGTGAGTTTGTATTGGATAACTTGTACTTGGCCGATGTCGTAGAGGGAATGAGATTTAGAGCGGACATTGCTAACCAAATAAAGGATTTGCCAGATGGTGCCATGATCAAGTTTGATGTCGTTGGGTAACACGGTAAGTTGGGCTGGTGAGGAACGAACCCCAACGTCTTTGCATTGCGGAAACATGTTGAGTTTAGTCCTTCAGTTCCACCTTGGAAGGTGCTGAATATAATCTTTCAAGAAAGCTTGCAAATGCAGCAAATAATAAAATACGTAAAGAAAATAATCTACGTGGGCAGGATGTTGATGTGCATGAAATTAAACCCGTCAAATTTAATGGTTCTCCGACCAATACAAATAATAAATTAATTATTGATCGTAGTATTCATAGACAACAAATAAAGAACGGGGTGTGCGGCCGAGCAAGGTCGATAATTCCAGCGGGTGAAAGTCCCGCTCTGGCAAGGTAGGTCAACCACCAGATAGTAAACATCGGGCAGGCGGAGGTAACTCCAAATGTTAAGCAC
>Ga0209826_1000780_pt1 | contig 22732 bp, 9 predicted proteins | sample GOMGulsemesocosm_5_FD_184637 | JGI IMG/M metagenome (GOLD analysis project Ga0209826, IMG submission 184637) | Methane-oxidizing microbial communities from mesocosms in the Gulf of Mexico - GOM15C Gulf of Mexico (SPAdes) (version 2) | ecosystem: Environmental > Aquatic > Marine > Cold seeps... | reverse complement strand
CCATTTTTTGCTAAGCGTCCTAAAAAAACTAAATAGTTACGTTCATTATCTACTAATCAAGTAAAATACCAAAATATTTCCTTTCCGTCAGTTTAAAAAATACGCTTATTACTATGGCTGGTAAAAATTCTAAAAAGAACAAACGTCAAGAAAACACAATTGCACTCAATAAACAGGCATCCCATGAGTTTTTTATTGAAGACACATTTGAAGCAGGTTTAGTGCTTGAAGGTTGGGAAGTAAAAAGCCTGCGTGAAGGTCGGATACAACTCAAAGAAAGCCATATAATCATTCATAAAGGTGAAGCCTGGTTATTAGGTGCCCATATATCACCTTTACTGTCAGCATCAACTCATATTGTTCCTGATAGGGTTAGACGTAAGAAATTACTACTGCATCAATATGAGTTAGATAAATTAATCGGTGGCGTTGAACGTAAAGGTTACACTGTTGTGCCACTTTCCATGTATTGGATAAAAGGACGAGCCAAACTTAAAATAGGTTTAGCTAAAGGTAAAAAATTACATGATAAACGTGCAGCATCTAAAGATAAAGACTGGCAACGTGATAAAGCACGGATTATGAAGCATGGTTAAGTAGCTTATTGTGGCTAACTAGGAGGAAATAGCGATAGCGTTTTCCACTAGTTCTTACATGGAACTATTACTATTAACTATCTAAGCCAAGACCACCTTCTTTCTCCTCTATAAGCAGAGGAGAATCTACTAACATAATTTGACAACGCTGCCCCGCATGTATCTTATAGTCTGGGTTTGCTAATTCTAGACGTACCCCAAAAGTACCACTTGAGGCATCAATGACTTGATCAACAACACTCACTTTAGCTGAATATTGAGCCACTACAGGCGTATCCACTCTGACTTCAAGCTCTTTTCCAACTTCAACTCTGCCCAACAGCCTTTCTGGCACAATAACCTCGACATAAAGGGGATCAATCTGTGCAATTTTAACCACCGGCTGCTCTTCAATAAATTCACCCGGTGCCTTCATTATCTCAACCACAACACCATCAACGGTGCTATTAATTGAACGTAGTTTGAGCACCTCAATAGTCCGAAGCAACTCCAATGTCGCCAACTTTTTTAATTCAACAGCTTTCTCAAGTTCAAAGTTAGCCACGAGGCTTGAAGTCTTGGCATCTTCAAATTCCCGCAGTGAAGCAAGTTTTTTGTGATGCAGTTTTTTCACCTGCTCAAAATTTTGCTTCCGGAATGCCTGCTCAGCTTTTCTTGATTTAATATCCACATCCATATTTGCCCTGTCCTTGGCTAAACGCACACTGGCCTTTTCCACACCCGACATTAACTTTGCAACTAACTGATCTTTTTTAACAAAATCACCGCGTTTAACAGAAATAGTTTCGAGAACTCCACGAGCCTGACTACTAAGTTCGACTAGCATAGAGGGCTCTATGACACAATCAAGCACTACCTCGTCTATAGCACTGCAATAGACTGGTACCATTAGTAATGCACTGATGAAGCTTTTTAAAATTGAATTACGATTCATACCACTGTCTCCTATTCTGATTTTCCGGAAAATGCCAAAAGATTTTGTAATTTCTCGTCCATTTTCAGCAAGCTCTCACGTATCGAAGCATGATGTCTCTCAGCTCGAGTTTGCGCACCATGAAACACTACAAAGGAAAACAATTGAGCACCTGGTATCCCTTTGTTAATCAGAGCTTTCGCAACTATCAAAAAGACCTGTGGAGTATATTTTGTAACAATTTCATCTTCCAGAGACAAAATCATTTCATGACTTCCAGCATTGCCCTGGCGACCACACCTTCCAAACAATTGTCTGTCAATGCGACGGGCTTCATGACATTCTGTTGCAATAACATGCAACCCTCCTATTTCGTCGACCCCTTCATCCAGTTTTATATCGGTTCCCCTGCCGGCCATATTGGTTGCCACTGTGATACACCCCCTAGAGCCTGCTACATTGATAATCTTGGCTTCCTCAGCATCCTGACTTGCATTCAATATTCGATGAGGTAATCCTTTTGCCGTCAATAATTGTCCCAAATACTCTGATGCTTCAACCGAGCGAGTACCAATTAGTATAGGTTGCCCTTGCAGATGAATTTCATTAATCCGCTGAACAATGGCGATCCATTTTTGTTCCGCTGTTGGAAAATAATGTGTTGGTAATTTTTTACGTCGACTAGGTTTATTACAAGGGATTTTGACCACTGATTGCTGGTAGACAGAAAACAACTCCCCAACAACTTCCATTGCCGTACCTGTCATTCCAGCCAACTGCAGATAACGTCGAAAAAATGTTTGGTAACTGATCCGACATAAGGTTTCTTTTTGTCCACTCATCTCACACCCCTCCTTGGTTTCTATTAATTGATGCAATCCTCGTTCCCAGGAACGATCAGCCATGACACGCCCAGTAAATTCATCAATAATTAACACCTTTCCCTCTTTCACTAAATAATTTATATCCTTCAAAAAAAGGTATTTTGCCGATAAAGCTTGCACAATCAGCTCATGTCCACGCCTTTTAGCAGACCAAATACCAGATAATGACTCAGTATATTTCTTAACTTGCTCGATGCCTGCTTCTGTTAATTCAATACTGTGATATCGATAATTTATAATAAAATCTTTCATCTCTTTTAATTGCTCAGCAATACTGAGTGCTTGCTGATAAACGTGGAGTTGGTCTAAGGAATTGTTCTCACGAGAAAGAATCAACGGTGTTCTAGACTCATCAATTAATACACTGTCTGCTTCATCAACAATAGCAAAACATAAGCCACGCAAATGTAACTGGGCATTTTTAGTTGCCTGCTCAGAATAAAGTCGACCCAACTGCAAATGCAAGCGACTTCCCTTCTGCCCTAATACCAACCTATCTTTTAGATAATCAAAAGTCAGTTGTTTATTACTGCAGTAAGTAATATCGCAGGCGTAAGCTGCTTTCCGTGCAGCTAAATCCATACCTTCAGTGATCACTCCGACTGTTAACCCAAAAGCCTGATATATCGGTTTTAAAGTTGCAGCATCACGCTCAACCAAATAATCGTTAACCGTTACGATATGCACAGGAATACCAGCCATAGCAGCTGTGCAGGCTGGCAAACTGGCAACTAACGTTTTACCTTCACCCGTATCCATTTCTGCAACCATGCCTTTGATAATAACCCAGCCACCAATAAGCTGCACATCATAATGGCGCAAACCCACTTTTCGATCAGCAACTTCCCTAATCAATGCAAAAGCTTCAATAATAAATCTATCTTCTAGCCCTTTTCGAATTAAACTGGACTTAATTTGTATAATTCGCTCATCCAGTTCTTGCTCTGCAAGTAACCTAAATTCACCTTCATATTGGTTAACAGAATCAACCATTAAGCGTAATGCACGTTGATTGTATTTAAACAATCTCTGACAGATATCTCCAGATTTAGCCATTTTCTGGTCTAGAAAACCAATAGTTGGCAAAAGCCTTTCCGGATATAAGCCTTCTACAATTCCTGGCCTAAAAGACGAATGACATGACATATTAATTAATACCAATGAACATATTGCTTTTGATCATACGCTAAACTGCCTTAAAAATAACTGCCTACCAAGCCTAAACCATTGCCAAGCTAAAGGTTCAGTACCAAGATTAAACCGTACATAAACACGTTCCCCTAGATTCCGAGCATCCGCCTCTAAAGGAAACTCTAGTTCAATCTGAAAAACCGGCTCAAATGCACGATCACCTTTGTCGGATGAAGGATCAACAGGAATTTTTCCTCCACCACTATACCCCAATGCTGAACTCGGCAACATGTAAGACGCGGCAGGTACTTCCCTAGTAATTTTAGCGGGATAGAGAGCTTTAATATTCTCGGCAAGACGTACTTGCACATTTTCTGTTCTTTCTCTGACCAAACCTATATCATCTTGTGTCACTACTGTACGTATGGTCGTCACCGGATATTTAACTACGTAGGCGACCAAATCTCCCTTATGCAAAAAACTATCTTGCAAGTCCTTCGCTCCATGAATTACAAAAACACCATCTACCGGGCTGCGTATGGTTAATTCATCGAGACGGTCAGTGATTTGCGATAACTGGGCATAAGCCGTATCAATCTGCTCTTGAAGAATTTGTGCCTGTACTCGATCCTTAATCCAGGATGCCTTATATTGTGCTTTTAATTCGTCAATCCGATAAAGTAAAATTTTTTTCTTTGATTTCAATAAAGGATCATCCATTTCTATCAGAATATCGTCACTCTTAACCCATTTGTTAGGTTGAATTCGAATATGTTTAATAAACCCTTCTGTTTTGGCACGTATCTTTGCTTGCTCAGGCAACCATACTACACCCTCTGCATAAGTACTTAACGGCATAGGCAATAAAAACAGAAAACACGACACAAGCACTAACAAAGAGACACTGATGGAGATAGCTCTAAGCCGTTTACGTTGTATAACTGGACTGGTAAAAAGAAACTTGACCTGCTTGTATATAGGCAACAATATCATTGTCGCAACAGCCCAAACAGCTAAAACAATACCTATTACGAAAAACTTGCCGGCAACAAAAATAATAATTGTAAAGCTAATCAGCATCCTATACATAAAGGAGGCTATACCATAGCTGACAAACCAGAATTTCTCGCCTTGACTAAATGCCGGAGAATTAACTTGCTGTACAGAAAAAAGATAGCGTTGAATAAGATAACCAAGATAATTATTGGCTCGACTTGCTAGATTTGGAATCTCAATAAGATCAGAAAAAATATAATATCCATCAAAGCGCAACAATGGATTACCATTAAAAAATAGCGTCGAAACACCACCAATCAACATCACATTATAAGCAATAGCTCGAACAGCCCCTTGTTCTACACTTAACCAGACGAACAAAGCCAAGGCAGCAAGAAACAATTCAACCCCCATACCAGCCGCACCAACAACCACTCTTTTTTTTCTATCCCGAAACGACCAGGCACTGGAAGCATCCACATAAGGAATAGGCATAAATACAAGTAACATAATACCCATCTCATGCACTTCGCCTCCCCATATCTTGGTAGAAAAGGCATGCCCCAACTCGTGTAAAAGCTTGACGACAGGGTAGATAAAAAACAACAATAGTAGATTACTTGGAGCCATAATCCGGTCAGCCACACCCTTAGAAAGATCAGGCCAGTGGAAAGCAGTCAACACTACTGCAGTAATGAGGGTTAAACTCCATAGTAACTTACCTAGCCAGCCAAATAAGGGATGAACAATAAACAACCAGCGTTCAAGAAAAGCATCTGGATCCCATAATGGAAATCGTATTGACATCGGACTCCATAACTTTTGTTTCAATTTTCCTCGTTGAATACGCTGAAATCGCTGAAAAAGCTCCTGAGTGTCCGGCGGCACATCGCACAATAACAAATCACTACTGTGCAGTTGCCCCAGTAATTTAACCATCTCATCTTGAGTAGGCGCATCATCTCCTAACTGCTCCAGCGCTAAATTCCAGATTTTCTGAAAATTGCGCTGACCGTCCATCAGCGATAATACATAATGTACCTGAGTTGAAAATCGGTGATTCTGCCCCGTGGAACGATCCTGCAACACGTACCACAACTGCCCCCGGTAATGATGACGAGAGATATGCACATGCCCTCTAAGCCTAGGCTTAAGACTTGCTATACGATACCATGAAGCACTAAACATAGACTCTGTCATGACATTCTCTCTATTCTATAAACCTTGCGGCCACCAAGTCCATAAAGTTAACCTCAGCCAATCAATGAGCGGGCGACTCCAAATCCAGATTAAACGTCGCTCACCGATTAAAACTTTGCCCACCCCAGCCATACCTGGTCGTAAAAAATCTATTTGTTTTTCAAGTTCTGCTTCAACACGAAAATAATTCCGGCCCTCTTTCGGTTGAGACACCGGTGTAATTTTGGTGACCTTAAAAGTAATAACTGTATCACTTCGTCCGGTTAAGACCAACTCACCTGGTTGCCCGACTATAACTTGGGAAATATCTCGTTCATCTACTTCTAGGATCACACGATAGGTATTCAGGGGTGCAATTTCAAACAACACCTGGCCGCGTTCAGTCGGCGACCCCAGAGACTGGCTCAAATCACCGGAAACAATAATGCCATTAAAAGGTGCTTTAACTCTTATCCGTGATAGCTGTGCTTCGACTAAAGCAAGTTGTGCGTCAACTTGTCGTAACTGGGCTTTTAATACACTAATTTTACTTCTTTCAGCCTTAGCCAAAGCATCACGATATTCTTTTCGGTATTGTTCTTTCTGGCTTGCCCATCGGGTTCTTTCTAACACCAAGTCAGTATCATCCAGTTTGACCAAAGCTGCATTTTTGCTTACAACATCCCCTGCACGAACATAAGCTTCCTTAATATAGCCATCAAACGGTGTCACAATCACACGCTGAATAGCACCTTCAAGCTTTGTATTTGCAGTAACTCGAAAATCACCCATCGCAAAAATGAAAAACAATATGATTACTACAAACAACAGGCTTACCAATTTAAACCCCGCATGAGCAGGTCCAGTCAAGCACAACAAACCTCCCTTTATCGATATTCCGACTTTACTAATCAGCCACAATTCCTCCCGACGTTTAGCATCAAGAATCGGTCCAATAAGGGAAGCAATAGTTTCACACAATTCCACGGTATTTCTGGCAAACAATTTACCCGTCGAACGTTCTAGCGTCAAAGCACCAAATATTTTACTATGACTGCTTAAAGGAATAGTGCAAACACTACCTGTTCCCTGTTCCTGCAACAGTTTTTCATGACACCTTAGAATGTGTACGGTTTCGTCAACAAGCGGAGGATAAACTAGCGATACTTGCTGATCCATTGCCTCATCCATTGCCAAACCAATGTTTTGCACTAGTTTTGACTTTTTAGCAAAATTAGCACTATGCGATAAAGCTTTAACTTGGATATTGTGGCCTTTAACAAACCCCAGGCTCACACGTTCACAATCCATTAATGTCGCCAATTCTGTGACTACACTGGTTGCTGCTGCCTGAAATTTTTCATGTTCCAAACTGGTTACAACCAGTTCCAGCACAGTCACCAGTTGTTGATTTTCTGGTGTATATTTTTTACCTTCAAGACGACGAATAACCAGTTCGATCCAGGCACTACCCCATTGTAATTGACGCATAGTCGCACGCATCAATTGTTCTGCCCGCACCACTATTTCAATCGCCACCACACCATAGAGCTTTTCATCGAGCATCAATGGATAACCAATATAGCAAACGGGTAAATTCAATTCTTTATTATAATTTCCTTCATCTTTCAGTACCCCCCTTTTTTCGTGTAAAGCAAGTTCTGCGACCTCAGTTAGTCCAAGTGTGCCTCGCTGGCCTTCCGGCCAAAATGAGATAGGTGCATACGCACCACTATCAGGTTTACCCAAGACTACCACGCCCCGAACAACACCACTAATCATGACAGATTGAAGACTCAACCAAAAACGCGCGGCATCTTCCAGTTGTTTGACCTCAGTAAAATCCTTCCATAGTTTTTGATAGTCTGTCTGGAAACCTTCTTCAATATCAACAAAAGATGTCCCAATGCGTAACTCACCTCCATGATCAACCTTAAGCCAGCATAATTGAGCTTGTTGACTAACCAGACCATAAGGCATGCTATAGGTTAAACTCATCATGGAGTTTTGTTGCAAATTCGGATTGAAAGTATCAGGGATTCTTAACCCCAACCCACCTTCTGACTTATCTTCTATTGTGCCAATGATCTCTTGATCACCACTCTGGATAATAACTGTTGTCCCAATTTCAGCAGGAATTCGATCATCATTGCGATGATCATTTTTAATGCCGCCTTTATTATTATCCATATTGATACACTATATAATAAGGAAATGTTATAAACCTTGGTTTATAACATTTCGAATGTACCGAGTAGAAGTAGCCATATCCAGTACAAAATGTAGTCTAAACTGACAAAATCAGGGGATTTATTCACCCAGAGGGAATAAAAGCCATCATGAATTTTAAAGATATAAAAAATAATACAAGAATTACAAACCTTTGATAAAAGTGCTCAACAGGTGAATTGTTAACTAATAAACAATACCAATGTGCCACTTCAATCTCTAACAAAACCACGTTATTAAAACGTGGTTTTGATTACGCCCTAGAAAGTTATTTTGAGGTCTACAGTATTATTTTTTACAAAAGTATTTATAGTAAAAAACCCGCTCCAGTAGACATTGGCAAGCAATTTACCGCAAGAGTATCAAAAATTTATGTAACTAATGCAAACCTTTTTTAGATGTTGTTTTATCTTCTTTTTCTACTTCCGGTGTATTGGAATCAGCTTCCTCACTCGAAATTTTACCAATCATTGCATTAAAGTTTCTCATTGAATGTAAATGCAGATAAATTAACTCTAACTCATCAGTTTTAGCCAGCTCACCTAACTGCTCATTTGTTAGTTTTTTTAATCGCTCACGACTTACCGCCTGGAAACCACCCAGGTTCATTTTTTGTCCTGATGGCAAGGTAAATTGTGCTTGCATCGGTTCTAATAAATCAAGCTCTTTCAATTTTTTACAAAACACTTGAGTCCGGTTAAATTGTCCTTGATATTCACTGGAAAAATTCAACACATTTGTTAGGTATTGAGTTTGTTCACCATCGGAATCAAATAATCGCTCACCTTTACCATCCTGATTACAGCCCGAAAACTGTTCATCTATACATAAAGTAAATTGTTTTGCATCGTTACTACCTGAAAAAACAAAAGGGTATCGACGTAAGAATGCTGGAATATATTTACTATCCCACTGCCCGTCATCTGAAACATATAAATTTTCCTGATCACGAACACCAAGAATAGCAGCAGGCATTACCGCATCATCATTACCAGCAAAAATTATGCTGAACTCTGCTGCTGCACTTGAAAACTCAACTGCCGTTAATGGAACTGAATTAATGTTTTTTGCAAAATCATAATTATTACCAACTTTAACAGACCAGTCATTATGTTTCTTTTTGTTAACGGGTTCTGCGTGTTCATATATAAGTAACTGTGTAGTCATGATTATTCCTCTATGATTCTTCGTTGATTACTATTTAATACATTCTCCATCTGTATTAAAGAATACTGCTGGAGACTTTGTGGAACGCAAACATTTCTCTCATACAACTAGACAGTAACACATAAAACCAAAAAATATCACGAAATATAACTGCCTCCCTTTTAGTTAGAAAATAAGTTAGGCCGCGGTGCTGTAGCTACTTTATGCACTATTGATGATGATAATTATTCCCCCAAAAAGACAGGTCAACACAAATTAAGCAACTGATTAGTCGAAATAGACATCATGACATCCCTGGCAACAGAGAAATCAACTGTTTACGATGACTGATAAGTGCACTAGTACTATCAACCTGAGAGGTTTCGCCCAAAACTTTATAGCATAGCAACTGATTTTCCAGAGGCTGCATCCATGCTGGTGCCAATTTATGAGTTTCGTTATAGTATGTTAAAGCTTGACTCGCATCACCAGCACAAAATGCCAGATCACCCAGAAAAAGAGTAGCGCTAGCTCTGTTTTTATCATGTTTACTCACCAGACTAAGCAGTCGTCTAGCTTGCTGAGGTTTGTCGCCAGCAAGAATTTTACTCGCTATTGCTAGCAATAAATCGCCATGATTAACCAGATCACCGATTTGTTTGTTTAACAAATGTAAAGCTTCTTCAAGCATACCCGCCTTTGCATATAGCTGTGCCATTGCCACTTCTGCGAGTGCGCGTTGTTCACTATCGAGTTTGAGCGTTTCAAGTTTTATCGCTAGCTTGTGTAACTGAGCATGACTAAGACTCCTTCCACGATTAGGGTAACCACATGCTTCACGTGAGAATTCGAAGAAATAGCTTTGATCTAATTCCGAGGCATGTGCATTCATAGCAACGGCCTGTTTAACATCACTGCTTGCAAGCGCAAGTAAATAATGGCTTGCTGCACAATCTGGTCGATACTCAATAGCCTCGTAACATAAAGAAAGAGCCTTATCTAGTTCATTCAAATCAATGTATCTTGCGGCCTGATATAATTGTTGATAGTGTCCACATGCATCATGATCTTGCTGTAACACAACGTATATATAATCCCCTACAAAACGAAATTGTAATGGCGTAAACCCACTGCTTACAGCGCGTGAAATCGTAGTGACACAGGGCGACCCAATTTGGCCAATAATATCCTGAACAACCTTTCCAGGATCTATCCACAATCTATCACCGGGCACCTCTACAAAATAATCGATATCGATATCCAGATAGTAATAACTACCAATATCCAAATTGACGAGATCATCATAATGACAGATAGTTATATCCAAACCCAGCAATTGTCCACGAAGAGAACTCGTTCCCGTGGCGACGAAACTGGTTAACTCTTCAAAACTGATTCCGTCCATCTGCTGCACATACTCCAGCAGAGCTGGCGAATAACACCGGGGAATATGTGGCGGTGCAACCCAGATCAGCCGTTCAAGCAAATTCAGCTTGCTTGCCGAGTACAAGAAATTTTCGATGCCAAACGCATAACGAGTTGCGGGGTTAAGATGGTGAGGGGCTTCCAAGGCCTTAACCTGCTCCAGGGTCTTGCATTTCTGCAGCATCCGAATTTTGTCTGTGTCGGTTTGCTGAAGATCCAGGTGTGCATCAAGGTAAACTGCAACCCGTGGTGAAGCACGATGTTGCCACCATATTGGCAGAGTAGAAGAATGTTCTTCAAACAAATGAATGGGGAAATCTGCGGGCATTAGTCTCTCAATATTAATATGGTTTCTGCGCAGTAAATCTGCCAATGGTGAATGCATCAGCAGTCATCGCCTGTCCAAGTATCAAAAGCCCTTCCAAGGTTAGCTTAAAAAGCGGGTTCTGACATGTCTGAATTTCTATTAATAGTTCGCTTTGTTGCTTAGCTGTTACGGAAAACCCCTTGCTTAACGACATTTCAAATTGCATATCTGTATACAGATTATCCACGAATCCAGCATGCTTAAGTTGTTCAATGTATGCCTTACCATCCCCCAACATAGGAATAGCCCAGGTTCTGCAGATAGGGTTGAGCCAGTTTTTGATATGACTCTCATTTGTCAGGTCGGTAGCTAACCAATCCTCTCCTGCAAGTCTACCACCAGGCTTCATAACCCTGAACGCTTCATCGAAAAATCGCTGACGCTCTGTAAAATGGCAAGGTGATTCGAAGAACAGCACAACATCAAAACTGTTATTAGGATAAGGTAGCGAATCCGCGTGACCCAAATCAATACAGACCTCGTTGGCAACACCAAATTTTTCGATAACTTGAGAAGCCACTTTTCTCTGGGCTTCTACAGGCGTTAGCCCGTTGATGGTGCAACCATATCTGCTAGCCAAGAAACTGGCACTACCACCAATACCACAACCAACATCCAATACCCGGTCCTGCTTCCCTAGACTAACTGAATCAGCAATATAACAGGTCATGCGGTTTTGGTCAGACGACGAAACTTCTTTATCCCCATCTAGGTAAAAACCAGTATGCCAATGGATACCGATAAAATCCAAGTAGACAGGAATGCAGCGACGGTAGTATTCATCTACCATTTCCTGGCTGATTGGCTCCGCATTGCGAATATTATCTACCAGATCCTGATCGCTAAGGGTATCAATTTTCATAGTAGATAGTTAAATATTCCTGACCATCTCGACCTATACCAGCTGAGATATGTCCAAAAAGTTTTTTTGGAATAATCGACATTAGCTGAGTAAACATATCCTTCGGAACATTCAGATTGACAGCTGCTTCACTGATGGGTTTTGCAACCTCTTTCATTTGCAATCCCGCAGGGTATAGATTAAGGTCAAAAGACTGGCGCGGGTTACCCTGTTCGCTGACTTCCAGATACAATAACTTTCCTTCTGATATTCTATTCCGTGCAAGAGTAATGATCTTATTCACTGAATCCAGACACATCTGCTCTGATATATCGAGATACTGAAGTTGGATACGTTGAACAATCTCGTCCATAGACATACCCGGGTAGCACTGATACCAGGTAACCAAGTTCTTTTCCGGACAATCGTATTGCCACTTGAACCCTTTATGAAGTATATGGGGATCTGCATACATAGGATCATCATGAAGTTTTCCCAGCAGTTGATCCCAATATTCGATATATACTTTGTACAGTGCACCTACCGAGGCATTAGCTTCAAACCCGAGAAAGACAAGGTTGGCACCCACTAGTCCGGCACGAAATTCCTCAAGAAGATTTGATGGCATACCCAGTTGTCGGCAAGCGTCAACTAATATCGTGGCGGTTACGTCTGCTGTATTAATACCGAGCAGATAACGATTTGAAAGGATAGTATTTCTACAGAGTTTAAATGACCGTTCGTAACCACATTTGACTTTCATTGCCTCCACAATCTGAAATGGCACAGTCGCTGCCTGCAGGGTTGGATCATGCATACTATTCATACCTTAAGCAACAACAATTACAAAAACACGCGGATGTTACTCTTTACCCCCCTTTTTTCACAAAACAGAAATCTATATTGAGTCAGAATATTTCTTAATTTAAGACGGATTACAGAGCAGCTTGCCAAAATCATCCTAGCATGGGAGTATCTGCCAAAAAAGCAACTGCTCCACCGACTGCATGAATGCAGGAGGTAGAGCAACCAAGAAATAGCTTGCCAAACAAGTACACTATTACCGGTTAAGGTGGCTATTTCTCCCCCACACTCCAATCAATTAAAGCACTTACTTCAACACTTTCTTCCTCTATTTCCGCCGATGCTTCGGAATTTTCACTGACCTCATCATCCGCCAGTCTGAGTGCATAACGATCCTCATCCTCATCTTCCTGGTCTTGATTGTGCCTGAAAACTAGGAATTCCGAATTCTCTAAAGGATCCGGATTGACTTCCTTGTATTTAAAGTTGCCAAAGTATTTATCATAGTAACGGATATCAACAAAATCTTGTTGTTTTCCATTTGTCTCAGTTTGTTGATAATCCTGTGTATTATCCGTTGGCTCTGTTTCTATCAATGAAGACTCTACATCAACAGACTCAATTTCTTCAGTGAATGATATTTGCACAAGCTCCACAGAGCTGTCCTCTCCAGCAGCTACTTGTTTACGCTCGCCAAGCTGTAGATTATCAGCCATTAGGCCATTCTCAGTGTGATCATAACCTATAATATGACCTAGCTCATGATTAACAACAGTCAGTAAATCCATTTGCTCTCTCGCTACATTGTTTTCCACAGCAAGTAAACTGCCTGATGCCTGTCCCTCAGAAAGAAATTCTTCAGAACGATAAGGCGTAGGGTCGACAAACCAGCCATGCATGGCACCATCTATATCAATTAATACCTTATCCCCAACCCTCTGGCCTAACATTTGACCGGGAAGGTCTGTAATCTCAATATTTAGGTCATGTAACAAAGCAAGTTTCGTTGAATCAAGTAGTCCACTCTCCTTCCATTGATTAATTGCCACATCAACGATTGGGTTGAGTTCTTCCAGTGTTAACGCTGTCACATCGTTGATCTCGACTACCTTATCAACTGCCTTCAATGCATCCACAAGAGCAAGGTCATTAGTTTTAATCTCCACATCATCAAAACTGGCAGCGCCTGCCTTAGAGAACAAACCGAATTTACCATCAACTGTCGACGCATAAAATACATTCCCAATAATCGCTTGATATCCATTACTACCAGCATCATTCAAAGTAACGTTTACAGTGGATCCTTTAAGCGTCAAGCCAAGCGTATAATCCCTGTTAGTATTAATTACAGTACTGACCCCCTCATCAACAACCCAACCTGAGTTCTTCGTATAATGCCCAATGATCAGTTGTTGACTGTCAGCATCAATCGCGACATATTTAAAACTTTCTTCGCCATATCGATCGAAGATCAAGCCAGCTTGGTGGTCTGTATTAACAGTCGCATTTAACTCGAGATAAGAATTAAAATTGAGACTATCTGGCCCCAGATCAATCATATTTAAATTTAGACTGCTACTAGCATTGACATCGAAATGCCCACCATTAACTGTCCAAGTACCGCTACTGTCTCCAGTAAATAGATCAGCTACGCCATCACCAAAGTCCTCTGTATCTTCAAAGGTCACTTGTGGTGGCAGGATCTGCACGCGAATGTTATCGAAAGTGCCTGTTGAATTATTGGAGCCCACACCTACTAGCCCCCAATTAAGGTTGTAAGCGTAACCATCTATAATCCGTGACGTATAAGTATGCTGAAAAACTTCTTTGTTATCGACCACTAAGGTGACATTCAAACCATTGACTGCAATAAGCATGTTGTACCATTTGTTTTCCTTGACCCCCCCCTTGACAGAACTCTGTTCATCAACGTGCCACCCATTCGTATCTCGATGCCCCATAACTAGTTTATTTATCGAATCATCAATACCGACAAACTTAAAGTCCTGTTCATTCTGATAATCAAAAACCGCGAAGGCATTGGCATCCCAGCCACCGATTGCTTTATCCATCTTAACCGATGCCTGTAGCTCAAAGTAACTAGGTAATTGGTGTCCAATATGAAAGACTGCCACAGCATCACCACCGAGTGAGTCGGCCGAAACTTTCAACTCCCCACTACTTACCTCAAAAACACCGCTATCAGCAAAAAAACCTGTCCCTGCGATACCACCGTCAACACCATCGAAGGTAGCTGAGCGAAGCACATCTCGCGCACCACCAGGAATATTACCTGGCTGAGGATCATCTGGCGCACCCGTTTGAACTTTCCAGGCAAAATCCTGTTGACGCACCAGACCTAATTCACCGTCAGGTTCTCCATTACGCGCCACATCACCACCTCGCGTAAAATCAGCACCATCACTCTCAGAAAGTGAATAGAGAAACTCTGCCAGTTGTGGCTGTAGTGTGCGTGAAACCGTACCCATACCAAACGGTGCAAATGGAACGATGTAACTGTTAAACTCACCCGCCCAGTCAATTAATCTATCACCCCCAGTATTACCAATTAAACGATCCCGGCCTGCTCCACCATAGACCCGATCCTCATAACTTGGATGAGTATCTGGCACATCGTTAACGCCACTATTGGTTGTGTGATCATCATCAGCATTAAGCAAATCATCACCCCATCCACCGTAAAGGTTATCGCGACCAGTACCACCGACTAGCCAATCATTACCAAGGTCACCAAAAATCTTATCATCACCATCGCTGTTAACTGTCCCGTATGTGCCATCAACCTGCTCTACTCCTTCAAATTGATAAAAGTTGAGAATGAACGGTGAGTTTTCTGCAAATGGCGCACCAGCGCCGTAGAAAATTTCAAGACGCGGATCGAATTCATCATATTCGGCAAATTCACCGCTTGTTGTACTATAACGCAACACGTCGCCAGGATTGAACGGTGCACTATAATACTCTGGCAACGCTTCAGCACCTGATATCGCATCATCGCCCGATCCACCATGCAACCAGTCGCTACCAAGACCACCGAAAACAATATCATCAGCAAATTGCGGATCAGATAATTCATTACCTCCTGCTACAGGATTAAACGGAGAAAGATCCACAGACTTTTTCAACTCGCCAGCAACATTTATCGCAGCTTGTTGAATATTCCCTGGTGTAGAGATGAAGCCCTCAGTGCTAGCAACAATACCAAATAAAGGCTCAGCGGTACCGTTACGACTGCTGAAGATACGTCCATCATCACCAAGAACACCATCTTGTCCAGTGCCACCCGAAATCCATTCTAGTCCCCATCCACCGATCAAGTCATCGTCTCCGCCATCGCCAAATAGCACATCATTACCACTCATTCCATAGACGAAGTCGTCACCTGACTCACCATGAATCTCGTCACCCGTACCATTATCTCCTAACAGACTTGCCATATCAGTATCTGGACCGCCCGGAGTATAATCAAGCAATTCAATCGCACGAACCACAATCTGCTCTGTATAGCCATCGTCATAATTGAAACTCAGTGGCACACCACCAGCATCTAGCAAGCGGAAGATATTTCCGTTGTCTCCAAGAATCACGTCAGAATCACGTCCATGATTACCATCACTAGGATTATTGCGATCAATATCGCTACCTGCTCCACCAAATATCAGATCTGCACCGTCAGGCCGTTCTTCTTCAGTGGTTAGACTAAACAACTCGGAACTACCACCAATAATGTCATCCTGACCAAGATTACCAAAAATAATATCATCGCCACCATTACCTTCAATGTAATCATCACCATCACTACCAGTAGCAATATAATCTTCTACTGAAGCGCTGACCACAAGCATATTGCTTGTATCACGCTCTGCGCCCACATCCACCAGAAGGTCTATCGAACCATCACCTTGTATGATATCAGCGCCTAGCTGACCAAAGATTTGATCATCATGCGCTCCACCAGCAATGTAATCATCACCGAAATTACTGAGAGCAGCAATTTCATCAGCATCGCTATGGTCAAGCAGGGTAATATCAAAGTCCTCCCAGACAGCTGCTCCACTAGGTACACTTTGTTCCGCATTCGTTACCAAAGCCTGATCAGGTGACCCACTACCAACACCATTGTCATAGATTTGACTACCACTAAGAACCCGATAGCGTGGATTGCTGACAGAACCCGTTGTACGGTCTAGTCGAACATTATCACCAAAGATCAAATCGTCCTGACTTCCTCCATCAATACGATCAGCATGGGCACCACCAACAAGCACGTCCTGCCCATCGTTGCCACGAATAATATCAGCCCCCCCTGTTATACGTGCAGTTGTTTCCACACTCTGGATTGATCCAAATATTATTTCTGCGTTATCACCCAGCGCAATATCATCTCCATCATTACCAAAAATCACGTCTGCGTCTGCACCTCCAATAATGAGGTCGTCGTTTTCGTTACCTTTAATTGTATCGGCACCTCCAATAGCATGATCAATACTTTCAGCAAATGATAGAATACCTCCCACATAGAGCCCACGTGCGTTGTCACCAAAGATAACATCATCACCGGCATTACCAAAAATCATATCATCTGCAGCTCCACCAATCAGCAGGTCATTTGCACCATCACCATAGATTGTGTCATCACTGCCGATTGCCGGCTCAGTCGTATAGACCTCATCCAGGGTTACAAGGTTGCCATCAGCAACATAGTCGAGAATACCACTATCACCGAGGATAATATCGCCGTCTTCGCCACCATGAATGGTATCTTCACCAAAGCCGCCGAGTATCCGGTCAACACCTTGGTCACCATGGATAACATCATCACCACCACTCGCGGGATTTACACTATCAATCAATTCGACATTTCCAACGGTAGTAATACGTTGGGTAAAATCCGTTTGCGAAATAACCCCGTAATCACCAAAGATGATATCGCTTCCTGCACCACCCTCAATGATATCATTTGCTGGAGCAAGCTCATCTTTGGTCGGTTCGGTTGCTGCATCGTTGTTCACTACCAGCAGCACCTGCATCTCGGCAAGCGTTGCCTGCTCAAGGCGCTGTGTCAAATCAAGATTAAAACCAGCATCGCCATAGATATGATCATTGCCACCTTCACCGTAAATAGTGTCTGCACCAGAACCACCCGCGATATGATCACCGCTCATACTTCCATAGATAGTGTCGTTACCTTCACCACCATAAATGGTAAGAAAGTCGACAGAGCTGCTAGCATCGATAATATCATTGCCAGGATTAGTAAATTCACGAGCCAGTGGCACAATCGCTGTTGTATCAGGATCATAAGCCGTCAACTCAATCGTAGTCGTATTATAGAAAGCACCATCCTGAGTGGTGTCACCGAGAACCACTAGCGGAGCAATAGCGCCACCACCACCGCTTATCGTAATAACGTCATCACCGCCACCACCTTGAACTACCGTGATCGTACCTTCGGTAACACCATTCGGTAATCCAGTAGTTACATCAATTTGTGCTGATTCCACTGTATTTGTAACGGTAAAATTATCATTACCCTGGCCAAGCATTATATCGACTACTTCTAATCCATGATAAGTGATACCCCGTTCAAACTGGCGTATATCTGGCATAGTTCCAGTACCAAAATCAACCATTAGAGTATTGCTAAGTCCTGATCCCATCTGTAAACCATTGATATGGCCAAATTCGTTAATTTGTCCTGTCTCTGGATCAATTAATCCATCAAAACTTCCTGGGTCTACTTCGTATACTGCTTCAAGACCACCCTGTGAAACACCACCGGCAAGTCGATGAATACCGATATCATTTGTGACACTGCCATCGTTGTATACATTAAGGGTATCAATCTGTTCATTTTCTTCAACCTCTATTTCCAGCACGGGTAGTGGAACATCTGTTTCAGTAGCAAGCATTACGGCTGGTTTAATCGAACGATCTTTACCTGGAATCAGGCTACCTTCAACAATTAACGGACCAGCAATTTGACTGGTATTATGTGGCTGAGCAGGGAACACCTGTACTGGTTGCCCAGTCGTCTCTTCAGCATCCGGATTGACCTCAACACGAACCGTAAATGGAATATTCCAGTTACTATCATCAAATGTAACCGTCGGAACTTCGCCTGAGTCATCAAAACGCATGAGCGGATCACTATCAGCAAAAACCAGAGTTTTACCATCACTTAATATAAGAACCGTTACTGGCTCTACAGGCTCCTTAGTTAATTGTAAAGTATAGGTATCAGTAACACCTTCAGACACCAATGTCGCGCCATCACTTGGTGTAACAATCAATCCGCCAGCATCATTATCACGAACAAAAACCTCTACCTCATATTTATCCAATGCAGCACCATAGACGGCACCGGTACTGGAAATACTGTGTTCAATAGTTCGTAATAGTGAATTCTCCGGTGTGCTGTCATCAAAGCCAGTTACATCAATACTGAATGGAGTATCCCAATTACTATCGTCAAAGGTCAGTTCATAAACTCCAGCTAAAGCTGAACTGAAACGTGTTACATCACCAGAAAGTTCTACCTGTAATTCATCTACTGTTAAGGTGACAGTTACTGTTTCCCCCACATCAGGAGCTCGAGTCAATTCAACCGTATAATTGTCAGTTGCAGTTGGGCCTTCCAGTACTTTGGTACTCGTCCCGCTCTCTTTAACAACCAATCCAGGCTTGTCATTATCGATCAGTTGAACCTCAACATTGGCTATATTGAGGTTATCAAATCCCGTATCATCACTAAAAGTTGAATGACTGATAACTACTGTGCGTTCACCTTCCTCAGCAAAATCAGATACCGCACGTACATAGACAGTTCGCGTATGATCCCAAGCTGTAGCAGCAGGTGCGCTCAAACTGGGATCAAACTTCACAACAAGAGCTTCGTGGAAATTGATACCATCAATGGAAACTTCAACTGCTTTACCATTCAATGAGCGATCTTTAAAGCCCGCAAGTGCGGCAGAAACCGTCACATAGGCTATAGCTGCAGGTTGTTCAGCCAGAGTCAATGTATAAGTTTCATCAACACCTGAATTTTCGACCAATACTGTATTACCACCCGATTCAGCAACAATAACGGCACCAGTCTCACCATTAGCAACATTAAGCTGAATACCCTCTGCAAAAACGCCATTAAATTCAGGGTCATCACTTTCCAGACTATGGTTAATATAGCCACTTTCTCCTTCTACTGATAGGGCGACAATATCTGAGGTAACATCACCAGCAACATCAATTGTATCGCTACCCAGACCACCTATAATGGTAGTTACAAGTTTCTGGCTGGTACTTAAAACATAGAAATGATCATCACCTTCCATACCATCAACTTCGAGCTTTTCAACATGGGAAAAGTCAACATTTAGACCAGCACCCTGTACACCATTTCTGGTAATTACAAAACTGTCATCAGCTTCGGTACCGATGATAACGACCGTATCAGCACCTGCACCGCCGTCAATACTGACTGGTGCATTAATATTGTATTGGATTGAGTCATCACCGGCACCACCATTAACTTCAGTATCCGTGCTGGCTAATTCGTCAGTCCCGTTAATCAAGAAAGCACGTACAACAAACTCATCGTTACCGTCCTCACCAAAGAGTTTTAACAATGCCTTGTTGCTATATACACTAAATCGATCATCGCCATCCCCCCCATAAACCGTGGTAGGAAAACTGATTCCGCGAGACAGAAAGCCGAGAGTGGTTTCAACTGTTTCTATTTCATCACCTGATGCAACTCTGTGTGTATCACCACCAGCAGTATCAATTGAAACACGATCCGCACCAAATACCTGACCAAACTGAAAGAAATCTTGATCTGGCCCACCGTCCAAGGTCATGATCGAGCTATTATCATCACTATAGAATCGATCTTCGCCTTCATTACCTTCGATAGTAAGCCGACCATTGATAGACTCGGTATAGTTGATTCGTTCGTAATTAGAGCCATATTCAGGGTTACCATCCACATCAACGCCAGTTTGCTGTAACTTGCTGACAAAATCACGACGTATCAGGAATGTATCATTATCTATAGTCCCTTCGATAGTAAGACGGTCCGCACCATCATCTGCTGCCCCCGTGTCCATAACATTAACAATATAATCGGTGTTGCCAGTAGTATAAACGGTCGTGCGATCTGTACCGCCCTGGCCGTCTACATTCACCGTATCCCGCAATCCGTCAATACGTCCAGTCACCAGTGTTGATGTATCAGGGGCGCCATTAAATTTATTACTAGTATCAAGGTCAGGCAATCGGTCAAGCACGACATTGTCATCTTCTTCACCACCAAAAATATTAACGTGGCCAACCAAAGCAACTGGGGTAAACAAAATAGAGTCCATATCGTCAAGGCCGAAAATTTCGATCAGCGGCGCAGACAAAGATCCATGAAATTCCATATGGGTTCCAACACCTAGATCAGCACTGTTACCAATATCATCAATATCACCGTAGACCGTAATATGTTCAGCAGCTGTTATGGATGAATCTTCCGCCATCTGCAGATCATCTCCTACTCTCAACAAGACGAAACCGGTCACTGCATTAATCACAGAAGATGCATTAGTGACGGTGTTATAAACCATAATCAGATCTTCGTCAGTCGCAGCTGTATCACGAACCGATAATCGTATATCGCCAGAGGCGGAATATACATCACCAACATAGAGAGGACCATCAGTCTCTGCAATATTAATATCACTGTTCTGTGCATCAGCATTGAGCCAGCCCTGAGATGGGTTTGAAGAATCAATCTCAAGCGCATCACTAGGGGTACCGATATCTCCACCGCGTGCGATAAGATTAATATTTACCCCTGTGACGTTATTTGCATTATCTGTAAAGAAATCAAGCATATCGCCACTAAGTGTTTCTAAAGTAACATCTGTAGTGCGTGAAGTGATAATACCAACTTGCATAATACTTGCGGTTTCTATCAAATGCACCAGCTGCTCAGCTTCAGCATTAATATAGCCTTTTGCGAAGTAAGATGAATTGATATCAAATGGATTGGCATTGGTGCCAATGTTACCGCTCTGCGCTAATAGATCGAGATTTCTGGCTTCAATATTGGTAGTACTGTTATTGTGGCGATCTACTATTGAACCTTCAGTAGTAATTGAAACAGTACCATTACGGGCTTTAATCAACCCCACGTTAGTATCCCCATTAACCGTAAGGGTCATGTTACCAGCCGTTGAGGTTAGTGTAGTGATATTCAGATCAGCAGGGCTATTGATAAATGCATTGTGACCAACCAGACCCGATAGGTCACCACCAACTAGGACATCGAAAAAGTTCGCTGCCGAACCAATATTAATACCTGCACCCATGTATAGATCACCAGTATCAACATTAACTACAGGGCCAGCCACATCATCAAAGGAATCGATAATTGAGGCCTGAGCGATCAGATTGCCACCCATACCTGCATTGATGCGCTCTACTGTCATATTACCTTGCGTAACCTCAATATCGGCATGCGCTGGCGTATCGACACGAGCTACATAAAGCCCTGAGATAGCCTTTGTTGAGCCATCAATAGTGAGATTACCATTAACCTGCTGTAGATCGACATCGCCAGCGGCATTCACGTAAAGCTTACTGGTATCCATAACATCGTTAGTCAATGCAATACGAAGAGGGTCATCAGTATGCGTACCATCACCCCGTATTACGCCATTACTGACCAGCGTCAAGTCACCAAAGGTACCTATAGCCACGAAACCATCAGCATAGGAATCGGTGATATTACCGTCGGCTTTGATCAGCACATCGCCTGCAGCCCGTACCTTTTTAATCGACAAATCGCTCGATGATTCTAAGGCAATACTGCCATCAGCCTCTGTAACCAGCTTCCCTGCAACATCGACATCGACATCTGCCTGTAACTGCAATGCCACCCGCTCAAGCTCGAACTTGTTTTGTACCAGCGTTATACCTTGTTGCAAGGGATTGGTACCAGTGTCATCGGTCGAACGCTGTGGAATTATTCTTAACCAACGTGTGCTATCAGCATAGTTCTCAGCCGATAAATTCAACGAGCCTCCAGCTCCTTGGTATTGGTATAAACCATAATTACCATTATTAAACTCGACAAGTATATAATCATCATTAGCAGTCACATGGTTGACAGCCGCAGCATTGCTTGCACTCGTAGCAAAGTAACTAATTTTT
>Ga0209826_1000779_pt1 | contig 22755 bp, 19 predicted proteins | sample GOMGulsemesocosm_5_FD_184637 | JGI IMG/M metagenome (GOLD analysis project Ga0209826, IMG submission 184637) | Methane-oxidizing microbial communities from mesocosms in the Gulf of Mexico - GOM15C Gulf of Mexico (SPAdes) (version 2) | ecosystem: Environmental > Aquatic > Marine > Cold seeps... | reverse complement strand
TTGGAACTTGGTGCAGCCAAGTCGTTCGAACGTGCCGTCGATTTGCTTCGCCAAGTGGGTATTCCAGATCCTGAAAATCGGATCAAACATTACCCTCACCAATTCTCAGGTGGTATGCGCCAACGTGTAGTGATTGCATTGGCACTTTGTGCTGAACCTGAAGTTATTATCGCGGACGAACCGACTACGGCGCTCGATGTGTCAATTCAGGCTCAAATTCTTGAGCTAATGCGGAGACTTTGCAAAGACAAACAAGTGGGAATGTTGATCATTACTCATGATATGGGCGTTATTGCAGAAATTACAGACCGTGTTGCCGTGATGTATCGCGGTGATTTGGTGGAAGAGGGGACAACGGCCAAGATTTTGGGCGACCCTGATCACCCTTACACTAAAAGTCTTATCAGTGCGGTTCCGCGCCCTGATGTGCGTCTTCATCGTTTTCCCATGGTGGATTACATCGAAAAAGAAGAAGATCGCAAAAAGACAATGGATATATCCACCCATTGGCTAGGCCAAGCCCGTGATTTTGACGCTGTCGAAGGACCTTTGGTTAGCGTTGAAAATCTCGTCATGAAGTTTGTGGCGAAAGAAGCTTTGTTGAAAAGAAACCGTAAATTCTTTACTGCTGTGGATGGTATTTCATTCGACATTAAACAAGGTGAAGTTTTTGGTCTTGTTGGCGAAAGTGGGAGCGGTAAATCAACGGTCGCTCGAATGATTTGTGGACTATATACGCCCGCAAGCGGAGCAGTTAATTTTGGCGACACTGATTTGACAAAAATCAAATCTGAAAAAGAGATGGACTATTACCGCCGCCAAATGCAGATGATTTTCCAAGATCCTTTCTCGTCCCTCAACGGTCGAATGAAGGTTATGGATATTGTTGCTGAACCTATTAGGTTCCATAAACTGGCTTCCAGCAATGCAGAAGTTGAAAGCATTGTTCTTGATCTTTTAGAGCATGTGGGACTTGGCCGTCAGGCGGCACTTCGCTTCCCGCATGAATTCTCCGGTGGTCAACGGCAACGGATTTCCATTGCGCGTGCATTGGCAACACGCCCTCGTTTCTTGATCTGTGACGAACCGACATCTGCACTAGATGTCTCTATTCAAGCACAAATCTTGAACTTGCTTAAAGACTTGCAAGAAGAGCTTGGGCTTACCATGCTTTTCATTAGTCACGATTTACCGGTTATTCGCCAGATGTGTGACAGGGTTGGGGTTATGAGAGCCGGTAAGTTGGAGGAGGTTTCAGAAACAGAAGCCTTGTTTACGAACCCAACGGCGACCTATACGCAAGAGCTACTAGCCCTAATGCCGAGACTAGATACATTGTCTCACGAAGGGTTGGAAGTAGAAGGCGCGTAAAGCACTTCTTTTTTGCGATATAAATCTAAGGGGCTTCGGCCCCTTTTTTTGTTTTCTGGCTGGAGCTTATATAAGAGTTAAGTATGATGAAAAGGTCCGTGGTCCAAGGCATATCTTAGTAGGAGTAATGCGATGATATCCGAACGAGGTCTTTTCTTTAGCTGTTTACTTGGCGCTGTAACCCTTAGCGTGCTTGCCGCGAGCGTCAGTGCACAGCAGCCTCCGCGGCTCCGTAAACATACTGCAACTGTTGCAGGGGAAGCTGTTTTCCAGCCAGCAAATGTTGCCCCAATTACGGCAAATGAAGTCACGGTCACCATCGAAGGCAGCAAACGTGTTATAACAGCCAACGGCATATCAAAGCACAAAACTGGGCAGTTTCCAGGCGTTGGAAACCCGAACAAAATTTCTGAACAAAATATCCGAATTTCTCTACCCTTAAGGCCTCGGAAAAATTCTGGACCAAGATATTATCAACTTGGTGATTTTGGGATTGGCCTAAATGGTATCTTTTTCGACCCGCAAGCAGCCGAGTGGTATTTGGGGCAACGCGGATCCAAATGGCAATATGACGCCCTTGGCGGGGCGCTTCCGCTGGGATTTGATGCCCATTGGGCACACGTCCAACCCAATGGTAAATATCACTATCATGGCATCCCAAATGGATTGCTGACAAACCTGTCGTTTCGAAAAGAAAGTCATTCCCCGCTCGTTGGATGGGCAACGGATGGTTTCCCTATTTTCGCAATATTTGGGCAAGACAAATCAGGGCAAATTCGAGAGCTTAAACCATCATACAGGCTGAGGGCTGGCAAAAGGCCCGGCGGGACGAATGAACCTGGGGGTAAATATGACGGGGCATTTGTCGCTGATTGGGAATATGTATCGGGTCTTGGTGATTTGGACGCTTGCAACGGGACTTTGGTTAAGACCCGTGATTTTCCAAACGGAACATATGCTTACTTTCTGACGAACAGTTTCCCGGTTATCCCGCGGTGTCACTTTGGGGAAGCCGTAAGTACACAAGATAGACGTCAAGGTGGTAACGGCACAGGGCAGCGGCGAGGGCGGCCTGATCTAGGCGCAGCTGCCAATCGTTTGGGGATCTCAAAAAATGAACTTCGGCGGGCCTTGGGGCCTCCGCCCCCTAATTTTTCTAGGGCTGCACAGAAACTCGGGTTGAGTGAAGAGCAACTTCGAAATGCCCTCCACCCTCGTTAAGTATAGTGACTAGGAATTAGCAAGGCCCGCGAGGGCTTTGCTAATAGTCGTATGTCCGCGCTCCCAGATCATTGCTTTCCAATCATCGGCATCACAGTAGAAGGCATTCCTGACTGTCGCCTTAATGTTTTGGCCAAGAGGGGTGTCCACATCACCATGAATGTACAGCCAGTTATCGGCACGGAGGGCGTTTAGCACTTCCATTAACTCAATGGTTCCATATTCAATGGCGACGCTTGTGTGTGTTGCGTTAGGAGACATTTGGCTAATACCTTGCTCCATGGTCCCAAATACTTCTGCTGAAGTTGAAGTTCCCGCAGATGGATCTGTAACTTCGCCATCATACCAGTTCATGGCTCTGTCGAAACCGCTTTTGGCACCCACGTAAATGAGCTCTCCATGTCCATAGGGGCCAAGGCCTGTGTGGATATCAAGGAGGGCTAGATGTTGAGCGTCGCCTGCGTGCTCTTTAATAACGCTGCGAATAGTGTCGTTACTCCAGGATGCTTTTTTGCCGCCAAAGAACACGCCGTCCTCAGCTATATGTTGACCCGCAGTAACTGCGGCTTGAAAAGTTGGCATTCCTTTATCTTCGATATATTTCGCGATCGCAGCTTCTGCCACGTCTTTCGTAGGCCCTTCCCAGTCTTTGGGTAAGATCCAGTCGTGGACCTCGCGATATGGTGCGTTGTCTGGAAGGGGGATTGAGAAATCGATAAAATTACGATTTAGATCAATGTTATCTTCGTTTACACGGCGAACATGAGAGAAGCCGTAGGGGTTGATAGCATGAACAAGAAGCACTGCCGTATCGCTTGGTAGGTTGTTAAGCATACCTTCTTGCAGTAAGCCCACTTGAATGCCAGAGCCACAAAACCCTTCGCCGCCATGAGTTGCTGAACTAATGACGAGAAATTTTGAGGCTGTATCAGATCCGATACGAACCACATCCATATATAGGTCTTCGCCTTGTTGGCCTTTACTATTGGGATTTAGATGGCTTTGAATGTCTAAAGAACGCGCTTTACAGGCGGTCAGAAATTTCTCTCTTGCCTCTGCGTATGTTGCTGAAAAAAACGAAGAAATATCCATGTACTCGAAGGCTCCTATTGAGTTGCATTTGTAACTTTACTGGAAAGCCATGGGATAGGAATATCTTTTTTGGACAAATTTCTGGAAATAGGTAAACTTTTAGCGTTAGGTGGCTCGATCTAACATAAAATAAAAACTAAAAATAAAGGGAGTAGCAGATGAGTAAGAGTAAACATGTCATTTATGGTTCAGAATATTCACCTTTTTCAATAAAGGTCAGATCTTATTTCAGATACAGGAAAATTGATCATGAGTGGCGTCCACGAACTCTGGACAATCTTGCTGACTTTAAAGCACATGCCAAACTCCCTCTAATTCCGTTGATATTATGCCCTGACGGGTCGGTTTTGCAGGACAGCACTCCCATCATTGAAAAAATGGAGCAGCAATATCCAGAGATGTGTATCAGCCCTGATGACATGATCTGTAATTTTATGTCTGTGATGCTAGAAGAATATGGCGATGAATGGGTGAATAAGCCCATGTTTCATTATCGATGGTGGGCTGATGCCGACCAAATTGCTGTGTCGACCGGCCTTGCTCAAAGCATTATGCCAAATGCAACAGATCAAGAGCAAAAGGCTTTCGCAAGCCAGCTCGTTGAGCGAATGGTTCCTAGGCTTAGTTTCGTTGGCTCATCGGCGCAAAACAAACAAACTATTGAGGAATCATTGGACGACCTATTGGCTCTATTGGAGGTGCACTTGGATGCCCGCCCTTATGTCTTTGGTGGAAAACCTTCGTTTGGTGATTTTGGCCTTGCGGGCCAATTATTTGGCTGTACACAACAGCCGACAACTGCGGTGATGATTGAGAGTAGTCCAAATGTAGCGAACTGGATTGAAAGAATGCTCAACCCAGAAGACCTGGGGGAGTGGGAGGAGTGGTCTGAACTTTCTCCGACGTTGCTCCCTATTATTAAGGGCCAAATAGGAGATCTATATTTTCCGTGGGCAATTGAAAACCTTATCGCGCTGGAAGCCGAGCATGGGACTTTCACAGTTACTCTCAAAGGATCGGAATTTACTCAGGATACTATGAAATATACCGGACGCTCTCTCACAGCATTACGCGGCAAGTTTCAGAAACTGGAAAATAGGGGGGAGTTAGAAGATGTGCTGCTTGCAGCAAACTGTCTCAAGCCTCTTGTCACCGAGAGCTGGTAGAGGTCACCTTATGCGTGCCCAGGTTAATTAGCCGTCGATGGCCTCGCGAATTTTTTCTGCGAGGTCTTTTTTGCGGAATGGCTTGTTTAACAGAAGTGCTGCATCGCCAAGTTCAGAGTGGGACTCCAAAGCGTTCTGGGTGTAACCTGACATAAATAGGACGTTTAAGTTAGGCTTTGTTTCCCGCGCTTTAATGGCAACCTCGGGCCCACGTAAACCGCCAGGTAACACAACATCAGATAACAATAAATCAATGCCTGTTTCTTGGTCTAGAACGGCTAGAGCAGAATTTCCATCATGGGCTTGAAGAACTTGATAGCCAAGGCTCTTTAACTGTAGCACCGTGAGTTCACGTACATCGGGATCATCTTCAAGTACTAGAATAGTTTCGCTGCCCGTCTTGAGTTGCTGATCTGTCATGTCTTCTTCTTTCCGCGTGTGGCTGCCGTGCGCCCTAGGCAAATATAACTTAACATTAGTACCAACATTTTCTTCACTGTATACTATCACATGTCCGCCAGATTGCCGCACAAATCCGTAAATCATGCTCAATCCTAAGCCGGTACCTTCTCCTACTTGTTTCGTTGTGAAAAACGGCTCGAATATTCTTTCGAGTATCTCTCTAGGCATGCCAGATCCGTTATCAGCGATGCACAGCATGACATATTCGCCCGGTGCAATCTCATCGTGACCCTCCGCCATGTCTTCATCGACAAATGCATTTGCGATTTCAATTGTCAGTATGCCAGAACGGTTAGGGATCTGATTGATCGCATCCCTTGCATTGATGGCAAGATTGATAATTGCATTTTCCAACTGACCTTGATCCACGTTGCAGTTCCAAAGATCGCTTTCACCGAACGTTTTAACCTCAATGCTTTCGCCCAATACTCGCGTCAGCATTCCCGCCATTCTATCAACAAGGTCTGTCAAATCCGTTACTTTTGGATTTAACATCTGTTTTCTTGAAAATGCGAGTAATTGGCGAGTGAGTTCAGCCCCTCTCATGGCAGCTGAAATGAGTGTCTTAAGATGAGGTTTTTCCGGAGCCCCGTCTTCTAGCATTTCTTCCACGATTTCAGCATTGCCTAAAACAATTGCTAAGAGGTTATTGAAATCATGCGCAACACCACCAGTAAGCTCACCCACGGCACGCATTTTTTCAGACTGCCTAAGTTGCTCTTCACTTTTGGCGAGGGCAAGTTCCGATCTTTTTCGTTCAGATATGTCTTCAATACTGACGCCCATATAGCGTTCACCTGCACGCTCTAGGGTATGGTATGACAACTGAATTGGAATAATATTGCCGTTCTTGTCCAGTATCTCTTTTTCAGAAAGCGTTGATGGCCCCGAACTGGGGAGATTATTGTTGTTTTCATCCACAACTAAATCCCAGATAGACAATTTTGAAAGCTCTTCTTGGGAATAACTAACAATTTTAGTAAAGGCAGGATTTACGTTTATAAATGAGCCATCTTGATTGTTCAGCGCCAATCCGATTGGGGAATGCTCAAAAAGCATTCGGTTATACTGTTCACTTTCGCGCAATGCGGAATAAGACGTATCAATATTAAATCGCATTAAATTTAATGCGGAGACAACATCATCCAATTCATCCAGTTTTTCTGGGTTATGATTTCTTGTTAGCGACAGATCGGGCTGGTCGCTTTCAAGATTAATATTTCTCGCGAAATTGGACAATGTCAGCAAGTGGCGCGAAATTTGGAGCTGAAATACGACTAAGAAGAAGCCGGCTATTAGTGAGATAACAACCGCATTACTGCCCAGAATAATAAAAGCACGTGAGCGCAGAGTATCGAAAACAGTATTTAGGCCAGCAACAATTCTAATGGACCCTAAATCAAACGTTTGTCCATCGTTATCGAGACGTAAGGGAAGTGTCTTATCAACAAATTGTTTCGATTGGATTTCACCCTCAACCCAGCGGATTTTGTTTTCGTCAGTAATGGAGGCATATTCAATATATGGGCTGTTGACCAAACCTTGTAAGAAAATACGGATTTGTTCATCATCCAGCACCCAAATGTTGTAAGTGAGGTTATTGAGTTGATTTTTTTCAACTTCATCGATGCGAGATTGAATAACGGTCAATTCAGATCTGTAGTCAATATAGAGCTGGGTAGCGGTACTCAATAGAGTAACAACGATACTAAAACCAACAATAGAGAGTATGAGCCGTCTGGCTACTGTCATTCTTCTGCCCTAATCCTATATACGACATAAAGCTAACGTGTAGTATAATACCAGTCCAGTATTATCGTATTTAAATGAACTAAGTATGAAACAACTAAGTATATCAACGCCATATATGTGGTAATTTGTTTGATTATTGATTGTTTCGTATAAAGGTTTCGAAATTACTACTTACACGTATAGTTATTGCAGCGCTGACAATGACTGTGATAATACCTAAGACTAATTTTCAAATAATTTTGAATAGAGTGTGAGGGCGTTGGCGATGGTTGGGGGATCTGCTGTAAGTATTACTGCTGTTAAAAATTGGGGTAAAAGCGTTTTCCCCGGCATTCTTGTATGTTTGACAATCGCAATGGCAGCAACATTCCTGAGTGAGCATTATGGCGGCCCAGTCATGTTGTTTGCATTATTGCTGGGAATGGCTTTTCATTTCCTCTCTGAAGAAGGCCCGTGTCAGCACGGCATTCAAGTTGCCTCTAAATCAATTTTGAGAATTGGTGTCGCCTTGTTGGGGGTGCGGATCACTTTCGGCCAAATCGCGGAACTCGGACACGTGACAATCACTGGCGTTATTTTGGCCATAGCAGCAACTATTCTGTTTGGCTGGATCTTTGCACAGTTATTCAAGTTAAAGCCGTCTCAAGGGTTATTGTCAGGTGGAGCTGTCGCTATTTGCGGTGCATCTGCAGCCTTGGCATTGTCGGCAGTGATGCCGAAGAATAAGCATTCTGAAAATAATACTATTGTTACCGTTGTCGCTGTCACGACTTTGAGCACCATTGCTATGGTAATTTATCCCCTAATCACTCAATACCTTGGGCTTTCTCCAATCGATTCCGGTGTATTCCTTGGCGGTACCATTCATGATGTGGCGCAGGTTGTTGGCGCGGGATACAGTCTGTCCGATGAAACTGGTGACGTTAGTACAGTGGTGAAGCTTTTGCGGGTGACGATGTTGGTGCCCGCTGTCCTAATTTTCACAGTCATTTTTAGTGCCCGTAATAAGCAATCAGGCGATAGCTCCAAAACTGGCCTTCTGCCGCCGGTATTTTTGCTCGGCTTCATTGGGTTTGTCCTTTTGAATAGTTTTGATTTAATGCCAGTGATTGCAACGGAAAAACTGACAGACCTGTCACGGGTTTGCCTTGTTACTGCGATTGCAGGACTGGGAATGAAAACCTCCTTGAAAGAGCTTTCGAAAGTGGGCTGGCCTATTGTTGGACTTGTTGTTTCCGAAACTGTGTTTATTGCTATTTTCATATACGTATTAGTGGCATTTGTTTGAGGCCGTCGGTTTGACGGTCTCAGAATAACCAGTAAACGGCTGGTATTACGAAGTAATTGGAAAAATAAAGGTTGTATCAGCGGTATATTTCTGTCGAGATAGTATTGTCGACATAACGGTGTTGAAACTCTTTCACTTGTCTTTCGTGTTTTGAGGGATGAACAGTCAATCAGGGAGATTGAATATGACAATCGGGAAAATGGCCCGCGGCGCGATTGCGGGATTTGCGGCATTGGGTGCAGTGGCAACGGCAACAACTGCTGTCGCCGATAATGAAGCCAACGACCTAATGAATGCGACGCTTTGGACGCAAACATCTGTAGAGTTTAAAGCGTCATCTATGGCAGCGTTTAAACTTGCAGAAGTCATGCTTGACCGAGCTCTTGCGGACAAGGATTGGACTGCGGCACTTGAGCAAGGTGATAACTATCAAGGTAAGCCACCTGCAGTTATTTTGGATGTGGATGAAACAGTTCTTGATAACTCAGAGTATGAAGCATGGTTGATTAAAGCTAAAAGCCATTACAGCTCCAAAACTTGGCTGCCCTATATTAATGATGCGATCTCCAACCCAATTCCAGGGTCAAAAGAATTTATCAATTACGCTAAGTCAAAAGGCGTAGAGATTTTTTACCTGTCAAATCGTAAAGCACCAGGTGAAGAGGGTACGCGTAAGAATTTGAAAAAATTCGGATATCCTATTAACGAGAAATTCGACACAGTGCTGCTTCGCGGCGAGCGTGAAGAATGGGGATCAGCCAAAGGCACGCGCCGGGCACATGTTGCAAAAGACTTTCGTGTCGTGATGCTTCTTGGCGATAACATGGGTGATTTTGTTGATGCACGGAAAGCGAACCTTGCTGAACGCGAAGAAATCTTGGAAAAATACAAAAATAACTGGAGCAGCAAATGGATCATGATTGCTAATCCAATGTATGGTTCATGGGAAGGGGCTTCATTTGATTATAAATGGCGCTCTTCAGACGAAGAAAAACGTCAAATGAAAATGGATGCCATGAGATATTGGAAACCAAAAATGTAAGCCAGCTTGCATAATTGTTAGAACAAACCCTCGACTTAATTGGTCGGGGGTTTTTTATTTTACAATATACCAAAGACTTAACGGATATTTGTAAGCATTGTTGTCAAATAAAGTTTACTGAAAATACACCGAAATTTGAAATTTAACGGGTTAAAATAAATAAAACGGTTTGATGCTGGTATTTTCCTGTTTTCGTAGTCGCTTTTTTATTGCAGAGTACAAGAATTGAAGCGATAACTCGACCCTGATGTTCGGTTAGAGTTTACCGTTCATATTGTGACTGGAGAATTATATTGGCAAAGCTGCATGCCCTGACAACCGCCGGGGTTATAAATTTAGAAGGTTTTTATAGTGTCGGTGGCAGGACTGCCATTGATTTTGCGAACTCTGCCAATCGGTTTGGGAAAGAAGGGGATGGCTTAGAAAAGCTTGATGAACTTTTGTCTTTCTTGAAGTCCATGGACCATCTGCACGAAGATGAAGCTTCCAGCTACCATATGTATTTGTTTCAAAACCCTGACCGTTGTCAGCGGTTGATGGAAGAGCTTCGCGACATACGGACGCGTTTTGGAAAAGTGCTTGATCAAGCGAGTAATGGCTGGCCAATGGATCCCTCATTTGTGGGAGACTTGAATGATTTACTTGCCCGCTTTCAAACGCGCCTTCAAATGGAAGCAACAGAAGACGGGTATGCGGTAAAGGTTGAGTTAGTCGAAGATGGGCCAGAGCAACTTATGTATCCCATTCTGAAAGATATTGCTGAATTCTTGGCATCTGATCAACTGGATAAAATTCGCCAATGTGCCAGTGATACTTGCGATCTATATTTTGTAAATCAATCTCGAAATGGACGCCGACGGTGGTGTTCTATGTCAACTTGCGGGAACCGTGCAAAAGTAAATGCATATCTGAAACGCAAAGAAGACTGAAGAACGATTTTATATCATTGAATGAGGGTTTTTATGTCGAACGCTGATGTTCCTGCGGATAGTTTGTTAAGCGCTAAATATGGCCGTGCCTCTTATCAAGATTGTTTTAGCGCTTCCCTTGATGCGTCAGACGCTCGAGGTCCAGTAGGGCTCTTTTTCGGATTACTTCATCCGGCACCAAAGTGGGTTACAATGCTCATGACGATCCGCAATTTCTGTGTTCAGTTTGTTGGGCTTAAATCCACAGATGAGAGCGCTTTTGGAATTCAAAAGCCCGAAGCGGAATATGAAGTTGGTGATAAAATTGATTTTTTCAAAATCACCAATCTGTCAAAAAATGAAGTCATCGTAACAGCGCACGATAGTCATCTAGATTCATTTTTTTCCATGTATATCAAGGAATCTGACGGGCGGCGAGAAGTCTTCATGACTTCGGTAGTGGAGACAAAGGGGCGACTTGGAAACATATATATGTTCGTTATCGCCCCTTTTCATAGATTGATTGTCAGGCGCTCGTTAAAGCGCCTGTCATCTTAAGCCGTTTGCTCGGCTATTTTACGCAGCTCGTTTTTTTGAACTTTACCCATGGTATTCCGCGGTAATTCGTCAACAACGAAGACTTGTTTTGGAACTTTGAAGTTGGCTAACTTATCTTTTACAAATGCGATAACTGACGCTTCATCGATTTGGCTAGTGTTGTCTGCAACAACGAAAGCCACAACGGCTTCACCAAAATCGGGGTGCGGACGTCCAACAATTGCGCTTTCTAGTACGCCGCCCATTTCATCTAAATAGCTTTCGATTTCTTTGGGATAAACATTATATCCACCGGAAATAATGAGATCCTTAGATCGACCGACAATACGAAGATAACCATCATCCCCAATACGTGTCATATCGCCCGTGATGAAGAAGCCGTCGTCTCTGAATTCTGAAGCCGTTTTTTCTGGCATTCTCCAATATCCCTTAAAGACGTTTGGGCCCTTAATTTCAAGAATGCCGATTTCACCTTCGCCAACTTCATTGCCGTTGTCGTCTGCGATCCGCATTTCATTATCGAGGGCATGGCCAACTGACCCGGCAACACGTTTTCCATCATATGGGTTGGTGGAAATCATACCGGCTTCTGACATGCCATAACGTTCCAAAATTGCATGACCGGTCCGGTCTGTGAATTCGTTAAATGTTTCCTCTAGCAGAGGAGCGGATCCAGCTGTGAACAGACGCATGTTTTGACAAGCATCTTTGCCAAATGATTGATGGCTTAGGAGTCTCACATAAAAAGTGGGAACGCCCATAAAGACAGTCGAGCGCGGAAGCTGCCTGACAACAGTGTCTAAATCAAATTTATCAAGGAAAATGACTTTGTTGCCGCTCAAGAATGCGCAATGCAGGGCCACGAACAATCCATGGACATGGAAAATAGGCAGGGCGTGCAGGAGAACATCATCTTTTTCAAAATGCCAGGCTTTCACAAGTGATTTCGCATTGCTTGCTAGGTTGTTATGAGTGAGCATCGCCCCTTTCGAGCGGCCTGTTGTGCCAGATGTATACAAAATGGCCGCAAGATCATCACTGGCTCTATCAACCGTTTCAAATGTATCAGGAAGATCAGCCGATTGCGTGATTAATGACCCTTTACCAGCGGCATCCAACGTTAAGATAGTTGACACGTTTGCTTTATCGGCGACGCCTTTGATCATATCCAAATCTCGAGGGTCGCAGACAAGCACACTTGGCTCAGAGTCATTCAAAAAATAGTCAACTTCAGCTGTCTTATACGCGGTGTTCAATGGCAAATAGACAAGACCAGATCGCAAGCATGCCAAATATAGAAGAACAGCTTCTACTGTTTTTCCAATTTGTACCGCAACACGATCACCGGGCCTCGCGCCGCTTTGCACAAGTAAATTAGCAAATCGGGCACTCGTTGCAAGGATTTCACTGAATGAATAAATGGTTCCGTCATCAAGCTCAAACGCAATTTTGCTGGGATCGGCAACGAATTTTTTCTCAAAAATTGAATAAAGATTAAGGTCTGTCATGATTACTTTACTGTTAAGTGTTAGGCAATTTCTTGCGTATAGTGAGCGGGTAGGGTTGCAAGGAAATCATTAAAACGCTCCCCCTGAATAGTCACATGTGCACGGGTCAATTTTTCAGCAAGGTCGGCATTGCCATCAAGGATGGCGGCAACTAATCCGGCATGCTCGTTTGAGGAGCTGATAATTCGGCCGGGAATTCTCACTTGAAGCCTCCGGTGCGGGGACAAGCGTGTCCGAAGCTCGCTCGTTTGTTTTTCCAGATATTCGTTGTGACTTGCCTTGTAGATTAGACTGTGAAGATGAATATTACGCGCGTAATATTCATCATAGTTTTCTGTGGAGGCAAGTTCCTGGCAGGCGCTTTGAGCGTGGGATAATGCAATTTTTTCAGCAGGTGTAATGCGCCTGGCCGCAAGTCGAGCGCAAATGCCCTCCAGATTAGCCATAACCTCAAACATGTCCATGAGATCTTTTATGGTGATCGTCGCAACAATGGCACCGCGGCGAGGCCGTATGACTACAAGGCCGGCAGCAGCCAGCCGGGTTAACGCTTCCCGAACAGGCGTTCTGGAGACAGAAAATCGTTCCGCTAGCAATGTCTCGTCCAAACGTGAACCCGGTTTAAGAGTGCCCGTTACAATCTCTTGTTCCAAAATTGGGATCAATTCACTGGCGCGTGATGCGTTCACATTTTATCTCCTGCAGTATGATTTGGGTACTGTAACATCAATCTTGTGTGCGTAAAACAATATTTTGTATACAAGATCCAAGCTTTGACATACAATTTTATCAACTGCCAATATAAGGCATACAGTAAGTAGTACGTGTAATCGACTTGCCGGGGTAGCTACTCGGTGTAATTCTGGGAGGAATAAAAATGAAATTCAATATGATTACGGCGGCACTTGGTGTCGCTATTGGAATGACAGCAGTCACAGCCGGTATGGCGGATGCGAAAAATTTGAAGGCATCCCATCAATGGCCGGGCGGAAAAGGTGATGTCCGCGATGAAATGGTTCAAATTATTGCGCGGGAAGTTGGTAAGGCCGACGTTGGTTTGAACGTGAAAGTTTATCCAGGCAAAAGTCTCTATAAGCCAAAAGAACAGTGGGGTGCCATGGTGAAGGGCCAGCTTGATATTTCAGCCTTCCCTCTTGCGTATGCAGCAGGTCGTCATCCAGAGTTTGATGCAACATTGATGCCTGGCCTTGTTAAAAATCACGATCATGCCAAGCGTTTGAACGACTCTCCTTTTATGGATGATATCAAAAAAATTATTAATGATGCCGGTATCGTTGTTCTCGCCGATGCGTGGCTCGCCGGTGGTTTTGCATCCAAAAAGAACTGTATTCTGGGGCCTGATACGATGAAGGGCCAAGTGACACGAGCTGCTGGTAAAGCGTTTGAGCAAATGTTGGTCGGTGCGAAAGCATCCATTGCCTCAATGCCAAGTTCTGAAATCTATAGTGCGCTACAAACAGGCGTGCTTGATGCTGCAAATACCAGTTCCGGGAGTTTCGTCTCATACAGAATTTATGAGCAAGTTAAATGCCTGACAGCACCGGGCGCAAATGCCCTTTGGTTCATGTATGAGCCTCTTTTAATGTCGAAAAAGAGTTTTGATAAACTGAATAAAGATCAACAGACTGCGTTAATGAAAGCCGGTGATATTGCGGAAGAGTATTTCTTTTCTGCAGCTAAAAGTTTGGATGACAAACTTGTAAAAGCCTACAAAGATGCAGGCGTTGAAGTGGTTGAAATGACCTCAGATCAAGCTAAAGCATGGCGCGATATCGCCAATGAGACGTCCTATAAAACCTTTGCCAAAAAAGTTAAGGGTGGTGACGTCCTTATCCAAAAAGCATTGGCTGTAGAGTAATCCTTTAAAATAAGGCTCCCGCGGTTGTGCTCAACAACTTCGGGGGCCTTTTTATTGTAACTGGACACTATAATGAACGTATTTATACGATCCATAAATTCGCTTTCAACTTTGTTTGGCATTCTTGCGGCCTCCATGGTTGGTATGGCAATTTTAGTGGTGTGCGAGATGGTTGTTGTTCGGTATTTTCTAAACGGATCGACCGTTTGGCAAACTGAATTTGTAACATTCTCCATTGTCGCTGCTACTTTTATGGGAAGCCCTTATGTGCTTTTGAAAAAAGGGCACGTAAATGTCGATTTACTCCCTCATTATCTGCCGCCGCCTTTGCAAAAACTTCTGGCAATTGTGGCTTCGCTTTTAGCACTCGTATTTTGCGCGGTTTTGGGATGGCAATCTTTTGAGTTTTTCTATGAAGCCTATGATAACGGATGGGTTACAGACACCGTCTGGGAATTGCCGCTTTGGATCCCTTATCTTCCGATGTTTGCCGGTCTGTCACTGCTGACTGTTCAGTATGTTGCTGAAATTCTGTGCATCGCTTTTGATGTCAATACGACTGAAGAAAACACAAATAGTACTTTGAAGGAGGACGTGTAATGGAGCCTCTATTAATCGGTGCGCTGGCCGCAATAGCCGTCATCATATTATTGGCAACCGGGATGCCTGTCGCATTTGGACTTGGAATGGTGTCGATCATATTCCTTGTCCTTTTTGAAGGCGTCGATAGCCTTACAATTATTGCTGACACATTCTATGCAGGGATTGCCGAATTCTCGTTGGTGTCTATCCCAATGTTTATTGTTATGGGGGCGGCTGTTGCCTCATCACCTGCGGGTAAAGACCTGTTCGAAGCGTTGGATCGCTGGCTGACAAGAGTTCCTGGTGGTTTGATCATTTCAAACATCGGCGCCTGTTCAGTTTTTGCGGCCTTAAGTGGATCCTCGCCTGCGACGTGCGCAGCCATCGGGAAAATGGGAATCCCAGAGATGCAAAAACGGGGATATCCGGATAGTCTTGCGACCGGCTCAATTGCGGCTGGGGGAACTCTTGGTATTTTGATCCCGCCATCTGTCACTATGATTGTATATGGCATATCAACCGAAACTTCTATCGGGCGCCTGTTTCTGGCGGGTGTCTTTCCGGGACTGTTGCTGACAACTTTATTTATGGCATGGGCCATTTATTATGCATGGTCTCAAGGGTTCGATTTTCGCGGGAAAATTGGCGTATACTCATGGCGACAAAAATTTGAAATCTTGCCAAGAGTACTCCCGTTTATTCTGATCATCGTGGGTATACTTTTCGTTCTTTATGGAGGCGTTGCAACGCCGTCAGAAGCTGCTGGGGTAGGGGCACTGTTTTGCCTCGTTCTAGTGGCCGTGATTTACAAAATTTTCCAACCTAAAAAAATATGGGAAATCTTGAGCAGTTCAACCCGTGAAAGCGTTATGATCTTGATGATTATCGGATCATCAGCTTTGTTTGCCTACACTCTTTCCAGCCTGTTCGTAACACAGTCAGTTGCGGAATATATTGCTGGATTAGATGTAAATCGCTGGGTCTTGATGGCTATGATCAATCTGTTCTTGCTGGTGGCAGGTTTCTTTTTGCCGCCTGTTGCCGTGATTGTCATGACAGCGCCCATTTTACTACCGATAATTATCACGGCAGGGTTCGACCCCTATTGGTTTGCAGTGATATTGACCATAAATATGGAAATAGGGTTGATCACGCCGCCAGTGGGATTAAATCTATATGTTATAAACGGAATTGTGCCGGATATATCTTTACCGACGATTTTGAAAGGAGCGTTTCCTTTCATGCTTTGTATGGTTGTTGGTATAATTATCCTGTGCATATTCCCTGAAATTGCAACTTGGCTACCGAATAAGGTAATGGGATCCTAATATGAGACAGACGTTTGTAGGTCAAATTTTCAACTCTATCGCAGATGCCGGTCGAGATCTTCTCGACCGTGGGGCCGGTAAATCCCGAAGCCATTCTATCGAAGGTGTCTGCCGTGATTTACTTACTCAGCGCGGGGAAGCATCTGGTATTGCGTTAGCACGTGAAGTTGTCCTGTTATGGCGAAAGATAAGTGAAGAAGAACGTTTGAACTTTCTTGTGTTCCTTCAAAAAGAGGTCTGTGTTGATCAAGAGGCTTTGGATAAAGCTGTTGCCGCGTATGAAGCGGATAAGTCTCCAGAGAACCAGCGTAAACTTTCAAAAGCATTAGAAGCACCGCGTCAGGAATTGATGCGGCGCATTAACTTTGCACCGGGCGGCACGGCCGCAATTGTTGATATGCGGAAATTTTTGGTTCGTAAAATACGGGAATTTCCTGAATTAGGCCCCGTGGATCAGGATCTCCAACATTTGTTGATTAGCTGGTTCAATCGCGGATTTTTAGAACTGGAACAGATTAACTGGCGGACTCCTGCCGTGATCTTGGAAAAATTGATCGAATATGAAGCGGTCCATGAAATCGACGGATGGGAAGATTTGCGTCGGCGTTTGGACAAAGATAGAAGATGTTTTGCCTTCTTCCACCCGGCTCTTCCCGATGAGCCATTAATTTTTGTGGAAGTTGCCCTCGTAAAAGGCCTTGCCGGCGCGGTGCAGCCGCTTCTGGAGAAAGACGGAGAGAGGTTGGATCCCGCAAAAGCTGACACAGCGATTTTCTACTCCATTAGCAACTGTCAAGATGGGTTGAAGGGGATCAGTTTTGGTAACTTCCTAATTAAACAGGTGGTTGCAGAGCTGTCGGCTGAAATGCCAAACCTCAAACATTTCTCAACCCTGTCACCGGTACCCGGTTTCATGAAATGGTTCACTGCGACTAAGGGCAAGGCTGCTGGTCTGTCTGCTGGTAAAGTGACAAAAGTGAAGAAGTTACTTCTTGAAAAAGAATGGCAGGCCAATGAAGAAGTGATTGAGCAGGTACGAGAACCGCTTGAACAATTGATCGCCCATTATCTGGTGAACGAAAAAAGCCGAGAACGTCCGCTGGACCCCGTTTCACGTTTTCATCTTGGCAATGGTGCAAGGTTGGAGCGGATTAATTGGCTTGGTGATGTATCTGCCAATGGGTTGCGTCAGTCATCAGGATTACTTGTAAATTATTATTACAGCCTGAAAGACATTGAAAAAAACCATGAAGCCTATGTAAATGATAAGCAGGTGGTTGCGTCTTCTTCAATTCTTTCGTTGGCGAAAGCTGGTTAATGATAAATGTTGGTTCGGATTTAAATGTCATTCCTTTTGTTGGGCAGGTTGACGATGAGGAGCGAGACGAATGGCTAACTGCTCTGTCATTAGTACTGCCTGGCGAGAGGCTGGTTCCATTTTCAAACCTAACTAATTCTGAGAAAACGCAGGCGACAATTGCGATTGTCGCCAACCCTCAACCAAATGAAATCGAACAGCTTCCCAATCTTCTATGGATCCATAGTGTTTGGGCCGGGGTTGAGAGAATGCTTGCTGATTTGCAAGGTGCCTCCTTTGATATTGTTCGTCTTATTGATCCCGAGTTATCCCGGACAATGGCTGAGGCTGCCTTGGCATGGACGCTTTATCTTCATCGAGATATGCCCGCATATTATAAGCAGCAACAAGATCAAAACTGGAAAGCTCTTCCTTATAGGAAGCCCTCTCAAAAAACAGTTGGTGTATTGGGGCTCGGTTCACTGGGAAATGCTGCATCCAAAACACTGGCAAACGCAGGTTTTAATGTGGTGGGGTGGAGCCGCAACAAAAAGAATATCAGCGGGCTTAAAACATTCGAGGGACCTGAAGGCTTAAAATCAACTTTTGAGCAGTCGGACATAATTGTCTGTCTGCTTCCTTTGACAGATGAGACACGCGGACTTATTGGAGAAGAGTTGCTGCAATTAATGCCACGTCGCGGCGGTATTATCAATTTTGCACGCGGTCCGATTATCAATAAAAGTGACCTAATAGCAGCCCTCGATGATGGCCTCCTTGCTCACGCTGTGTTGGACGTATTCGATCAAGAACCGTTGCCCGCCGGTGATCCAATCTGGGCGCACCCATATGTGACAGTTTTACCGCATATATCCGCACCAACTGATGTTCAAACAGCAAGTGAAATAGTGTCGACCAATATTAAAAATTACCGGCTTACCGGACAAGTCCCTGCGAGTGTTGATCGCTTGAAAGGCTATTAAGGGATAGCTGCGATTCTTTTCAATTGAGGTAAATTTCCCCTTTTGATCTTGTGAAGAACCTCAAGTCGGCCCCATATGTTCAATCATTTAGTTCGCGAGCTTACTAATTTTCGCGAAGGCCGTTTTTCTTTTGCGGGCATTCACTAATATGTTTATAATTTTGCTACTCAACCGGCATGACCGGAGCAATAAAGAAATAATAAAAATATAGTGAGGGGCAACATGTCCGAAAATAAAATGTTAGACGGGAAAGTCGTTGTTGTAACTGGTGCTGGTCGTGGTATCGGTCGCGGCATAGCGATTATGGCTGCGCAGTATGGCGCTAAAGTTGTTGTGAACGATCTGGGCGGCAGTGAACAAGGCGATGGCGCTGACCAAATTCCGGCATTGGAAGTTGTGAAAGCAATTACTGACGCTGGCGGTGAAGCTGTCGCAAACTTTGGCAACGTCGCAAATTCTGATGATGCAGGCCAAATGATCGAAGACGCGCGCAGCAATTTTGGCGGTATTGATTGTATCGTTAATAATGCCGGTATTTTGCGGGACGTTATTTTTCATAAAATGTCTGAAGCGGAATTTGATGCGGTTATTGCTGTTCACCTTAAAGGTAGCTTCAATGTCAGTCGTGCAGCTGCGCCATATTTCCGTGAGCAAAAAAGTGGCTCCTTCGTGCATATGACGTCAACTTCAGGCCTCATCGGTAATTTCGGCCAAGCGAACTATGCCGCGGCCAAGCTTGGTATTGCAGGTTTGTCTCGATCTATAGCGCTCGACATGTCTCGTTTTGGCGTTCGCTCAAACTGTATTTCACCATTTGCATGGTCTCGCCTGATTGGAACTATTCCTCAAGGTACAGATGCAGAACGTGAACGTGTTAAGAAAATTCAGCAAATGACACCTGAGAAAATCGCAGCTCCTTGTGTTTATCTGTTGAGCGATGAAGCGGAGTCTATTTCAGGACAGATCTTTGTTGTCCGAAACAATGAGATTTGCTTGATGAGCCAGCCTCGTCCAATTCGCAACCTTCATAACTCCGATGGATGGTCACCTGAAACTATTGCGGCACGTGTTGGACCGGCGATACAATCGTCTCTCACACCGCTTGAACGTTCGGGCGATGTATTCTGCTGGGATCCAGTTTAATCAAGGAGCAATATAATGGCGATTGATTATGACAAGCTGGTGAATTGGAAATTTGATCCGGTAGAGCATGAATATTCGTTTCGTGACAGTATCCTTTATGCCTTAGGAGTAGGGCTGTCGTCAGATCCACTGGATCTGGATCAGTTACGCTTTACCTATGAAGAAAATCAACTTGCACTGCCAAGCATGGTTGTTGTTCTCGCGGGCCCTGGTTTCTTTTTGAAGAGACCAGAGTTTGGTGTTGATTGGGTCAAGGTTCTCCACGGCGAGCAAGGATTTGAAATTCACAAATCGTTGCCGGCAACAGGAACACTGATCGGTGAAACTAAAATCACAGAGATTATCGATAAGGGTGAAGGGCGCGGTGCGCTTATTTTCTCAGAGCGTAAAATCTACGATAAGCCAACTGGTGATTTGCTGTCGACTTTAACGTCAACCACATTTGCTCGTGGTGATGGTGGCTTTGGCGGTCCGACAATTGCGGCTCCGAAACCTCATGCTATTCCAGAAGGCGCTCCAGATATTGTGATGGAAACACCTACTCTGGAACAGGCGGCTCTCATTTACCGTTTGAGCGGGGACTATAATCCGCTTCATGCAGATCCGCGCGTTGCGACTGCCGCTGGATTTGTGAAGCCGATCTTGCACGGACTTGCAAGCCTTGGCGTTGCATCACATGCTATATTGAAGGAAGTTTGCGGATATAACCCAGACCTTTTACGGTCTTTGAACCTTCGTTTCACATCTCCTGTTTATCCAGGGGAGACGATTGTTACCGAAATCTGGAAAGATGGATCGGACATCTCTTTCCGATGCCGCGTTAAAGAAAGAGACATTGTTGTTCTTAACAATGGCCACGCGAAAATCGGCTAACCTGCTGATACCTCGGTCTATATGGCCGAGGTACATTCCCCCTTATATCTGCAGGAGCAACCCTTGCAATTAATTGAAGCTATACGAAGTCGTAAAACTGTTCGTCAGTTTATAGATAAAGAAATATCAAAAGAAACTGTCCTTGAAATTCTGGAAATCGCTAAATGGGCCCCCTCTGGTGGCAACTTACAGCCGTGGAACGTTCAAGTACTGACGGGTGGCCCGTTACAAAAACTGGTCTCAACCATTGCTGAGAGGCATCAAAATTCTGTTGTTGAACAACCGGAGTTTGAGACGTATCCGCCAGATTTAAAAGACCCCTATAAAACGCGGCGGCGTGTGGTGGGGCAGGCGTTATACGAACTCATTGGCGTTCCCCGTCATGATACTCCGGGAAAAATGCGCCAACTTGCCAAAAATTACGAATTTTTTGACGCCCCTGTCGGTCTGTTTTTTGTGATGGAACGTGATATGGAGATAGGTCAATACACCGATCTTGGCATGTTTATGCAAAATATAATGCTGCTCGCTCGCGATAAAGGTCTGCATACCTGTTCGCAGCTGGCGTGGGCCCGTTGGCCAGAAACGCTATGTCAGTTTTTAGAAGTCTCTGATGAGCAGCGGGTATTTTGCGGAATGGCTCTTGGATATGCTGATAAAGATGCAATCATTAATGAATTACAGAGCGAGCGTGCCGCTTTGGAAGATTTTGTAACTCTAAAAGGGTTCGAATAGGAACTTAAGAACATGGATATGGAAGTCACAACACAAATTCGCCAAAGTGTCGCTCAATTGTGCAGCGATTTTCCAGGCACCTACTGGCAGGAAAAGGACCGTGAACGCGCCTATCCTGTGGAGTTTGTGAATGCGCTGACTGAAGCCGGACTTTTGGCGTCTTTAATCCCAGAAGAATATGGCGGGGCGGGGCTCCCACTCTCAGTTGCGTCGGCTATCTTGGAAGAAATTCACGCAAACGGCTGTAATGGTGCGGCGTGCCATGCCCAAATGTATACCATGGGCACCATCCTTCGGCACGGTAACGACGAGCAACGAAAAGAGTATCTCCCAAAAATCGCAACGGGAGAACTTCGTCTGCAAGCATTTGCGGTTACTGAGCCCACAGCTGGAACTGATACCTCAAGCATTACAACAATGGCGGTTCGTGATGGTGATGAGTATGTCATTAACGGACAAAAGGTTTGGACGTCTCGTGCAGAGCATTCGGATCTGATGATCTTACTGGCCCGGACGACAGCAAAATCTGAGGTTAAGAAAAAATCAGATGGGTTGTCTGTATTTCTCATTGATATGAGAAAGGCAGTGGGGAATGGAATGACTATTCGTCCAATCCGAACCATGATTAATCACGCAACCACTGAAGTCTTCTTCGATAACCTTCGGATACCCGCGGACAGCTTGATCGGAGAAGAGGGTAAGGGATTTAAATATATCCTTACGGGGATGAATGCAGAACGAATATTGATCGCGTCTGAATGTATTGGAGATGCGCGGTGGTTTATTGAGACGGCGTCCAATTATGTGCGGGACCGGAAAGTGTTTGGCCGCCCCATTGGTCAAAACCAGGGCGTCCAATTCCCTATTGCGAGATCCTATGCCCAATCTGAAGCTGCCAAGTTAATGGTGGAGAAGGCCTACAACCTTTATGATGAGGGGAAAAACTGCGGCGCCGAAGCCAATATGTGCAAAATGCTGGCATCAGAAGCATCATGGGCAGCAGCTGAAGCTTGCTTGCAGTCCCATGGCGGATTCGGGTTTGCAGAAGAATATGACGTGGAACGAAAATTTAGGGAGAGCCGACTCTATCAAATCGCTCCAATTTCGACGAATTTGATCCTTTCCTACATCGCGGAACACGAGTTAGACCTACCTCGGTCCTATTGACTCTCAAGAAAACTGTTTTATGTCAGAAAAAGGCAACGGAATGATTGGCGAAATAAATGGCAGTTTCGTTGACCTTTTGCTGCAGTTGCGAAGAAGCTCATGTTAAAAAGCCAATTTTTCTTTCGAAAAGATGTAGAAAGGGTTTGACGGTTTAGTGAGTTGGGCCTATAAACCGCTCCACGCCAACGAGACAACGGACTGGCCGGGCCGGAGACGGACTAGCTAAGCGGTTGAAATTGAAGGCAAAAAGATTACGAAGTTTGGAAGAGCTTTGGTTGCTATATTTACATTGTTGATATGATAGAAGAGATGCGCGGGCGGCGGTTGATCTGGAAGATTTTCAGATTTGTTGTTGTAACGTGCATCTAAGAAATAAGTTACTATGTAATTTAAGTTCAGC
>Ga0209826_1000776_pt1 | contig 22769 bp, 18 predicted proteins | sample GOMGulsemesocosm_5_FD_184637 | JGI IMG/M metagenome (GOLD analysis project Ga0209826, IMG submission 184637) | Methane-oxidizing microbial communities from mesocosms in the Gulf of Mexico - GOM15C Gulf of Mexico (SPAdes) (version 2) | ecosystem: Environmental > Aquatic > Marine > Cold seeps... | reverse complement strand
TTTGCATTTGAGGTGCAATTTTCGCCACACTCTTAATGGGCTGATAGGCTAACATTACGGCCGTAATAAATGCGAAAAATGTACCCGGTGTCGTTTCGCCAGCGGTAACACTGCTGGCACCGTAAAAAATAATACCTGCAATCACTAAACCAGAGAGGCTTTCCACTATAGGGTTGCTCGTCGCTTGAATTCGCATAGCTTTGAACTGGTATTTAAAGCGATTTTCGATTTCCACGTCGCCCGCAGCTTTCGTTTTATTTTCTGTCCCGTAAGCCTTGATCACGCGGATACCTTGGAAGGCTTCTTCCAAAAACGTACTAAAAGTCGCTGTCTGGTCGAGCACCTTAGCGGAGGCTTTTCTTGACCTTTTTCCCAGCTGACGAATGGCCAGGGCGCCCGGTGGAAGGGCTATAAAAATGAAAAGCGCCATCTTCCAATCATAATAAAAAAGAGAGGCAATCAAAAACAGAGCAGTCAAACTGTCTTTGGTCATAACCACAAGAGTTTGCGTCGAACCTTGACGAAGTAAATTCGTATCAAAGACAAATCGCGATATGAGCTGCCCCGTCGAGTTTTCATGGAACCATGCCAAATCCGCCATAACAAGTTTGGCAAAAAGGTTTGATTGAATTTGGGCGACCACTCGAGTACCCACCCAATTCATCATTATTGCTTGCCCGTAAGAGGCAATACCGCGCAGCGAAAAAATCACAACGACGGCCAACGTCGTATATAAAATAACCTCAGGGTTTTTATCGAAGAAAACTTCATCCACGATGGGCTTCATAATGAAAGCTGTCGCCGCAGTGGTAATAGCGCCAATGATCATAAAAAATACGGCAGCTACAAGACGCCATTTGTATTGCAAGACATATTCACGCAACAACCGACCATAGAGGACAGACGTTTTCTGACGTTCATGTGCGTCTGTTTTTATAGTGTTCGGTTTTGGCGTTTGGGTCACTCTTCTTCTCCGCTTGGAAACGATTTTTGTTTCCGGGATTTATACGACACCGGTAACATGCTACTTATTCCCTATACAGAAGAAACACATAAGTACCAACCCTGCTGGGTTCAATGATGTCACGAAGCAACAGTCGTAATATCCCACTGCCCGCTACTTCACCGCAAATACGAGACGACGAATTTATGTTAAGATTGTTCCCCAAAAAGCAGACCCGGGTCACATTACCGGAGAACACACGTGTCATTGCAATTGGTGATATCCATGGGCAGCTTAATCGGCTCGTAAAAGTCTTAGCGCTGGTTGATCGATATAGAACAGCCAATCCCGTGTCCAATGATCACTTGGTATTTCTAGGTGATTACACAGATCGGGGAGCCGGTTCTGCAGAGGTTATTGAATTATTGGCAAGCCGGCGCCTAAAGAATACCGAACAAGCCCACACTGAAACCTATTTGCGCGGCAACCACGAAGTCTTGGTGCAAGAAGCCTTAACCCAAACAGGAACCCGCGGTGATTTGTGGTGGCGGAACGGTGGCCTCTATACGGTTTCCAGTTATTTGCAGTATCAGAGAATTGAAATTCCGCTCAACGCTTCCAATGACGATTTGCTGAAACTCTTTCGGGATCATTATCCAAAAAAACACGCCGACTTTATGAGGTACCTTCAGGACAAAGTGAAAATTGGGCCCATCGTCTGCGTGCATGCTGGTCTCAAAATGGATGTAGAGTTGGAGGAGCAAAGCCAAGAGGATATGCACTGGATACGAGATCCCTTTCTGCACTGGAAAGGAGCTCAAAAAGACTTTTTAGTGGTACATGGCCATACTATTACCCCAAAATATCGCCCCGTCATACAGGATCACCGCGTTGGTATAGATACGGGAAGCTACAAAAGAGGCGGACGGATTACAGCTGCCATTTTTGAGAAAAATCAGGTGAAATTTTTGAGTAATGGCACGAAAAAAGGCTTCCAGATGACGCCCTTTTCTTAAAGCTCTCTCTCCGATCGCCTAACGCGATACAGTAAGAAAATCGACAAAATCAGCCCGACAACTGAACAACCTGTCATGAGCAAAAAGGCGTAAGTTGGTGAAATTTTGAAAACATAGCCAGACGCCATCGTCAGGACGCCAAAGAAAATCCCCATGGACAAACTGTCATACAATCCTTGAGCCGATGCCGAGATTTCCGGAGGAACACGTTTACTCATATACGCAATGAGCGACATATAGAGCAGCGCGAAGGTGAAGGCATGTAAGGTTTGCCCCACAATAAGCGCTGGCAAGCTGGTCCCGTATGCGAGTAATGTCCAACGAACAATTCCGCCCATCGCAGCAACTATAATCATTGGCATGGCACCAAAACGATTAATTAGTCCAGCAGACGCACTAAACATACCAATTTCTGCTATAACGCCCACCACCCACAGACCTGTAATAACCGTGTTACTATATCCAAGAGATTTCCAGTAAATGGCGCTAAAGGCATAAAGGGTGGCGTGGGTTGATAGTAGCAACGCAACAGTTACCAAAAACAAAGGGAAATTTGGCAGGCTCAATGGCTTGAAAAACGGCGCCTTATTGCCCGAGGGCTTGGTGTGAATACGCGGCACAGAGTAGGCTGCAAAAACCAGCGCAATGGATGTTATCAGCATGGCAATATAAATTGCCTTTAATCCATAATGATCTGCCATCCAACCAACAGTGAGCGTGACGACGATAAAACTAAAAGATCCCCAGCGCCTAACCTTGCCAAACTCCAAACCCAGAAGCTGCCCAAGCCGCATGGCTAATCCGTCCGACAAGGGAATACCCGTAGAGAGAGCCGCCCCCGCAACACCCCAAACAACTGCATACATGACCCAACCATTCAGAAAGGGCAGAAGAGCCAATCCGGCAACCACGCTGAGGGACAGGGCAATCATTACGCGGCGGCGATCCCCCACCACATCTGCAATCCAAGAGGTCAGCGGGACGATGATTAACTTCAGCCAATAAGAAACACCCAGAACCACTCCCACATACTCAAGCGAAATCTGTCCTTCAAGCCATCTTGGCCATAAAGGAATAGCAATCCCATACACCGCAAAAAACGCAGTGTAATAGCCCGTGAGCCGAAGCCCCGCAGCACGCTTTGTATAAGTTGGTAATGTCATAGACTATCTTTCGGAAGGTTCCGGATCTTATTGTGCCATTTACAGTCCCGCCAGCTAATTATCAATTCATGTGACAAAAATCACTTTACATTCCTAAGAATATATTTACATTCCTAAGAATACAAAAGGAGATCAACATGAACAGACGCGCATTTTTAAGAACAATTGGTGGTACCGGAGTAATTTTTGCAGCAAGTGCTGTTGGGCTTTCGCAATGCAATCAAATGCCAAGCGACGCCATTGCTCCGTGGTCAGGCCCTAGCAATCAAGTATCTGATCGAGAATGGGTCTTGTCCCATGCATTGCTCGCACCAAACCCCCATAACATGCAGGCATGGATCGCTGATCTTACAGAAGACGGCGCAATTACACTCTTTGCCGATGGCACGCGCCTGCTGCCTGATACAGATCCGTTCTCCAGACAAATCCTAATCGGACAAGGTACCTTCTTAGAGTTGCTTTCCATGGCCGCCACAGAAAGAGGGTTGGATGCAAAAATCACAATGTTCCCAGAGGGAGAGCCTGCCACTGATGAGCTGGATGTTTCCAAAAAACCGGTTGCTCATGTCAAACTATCACCCAATTCCGCGTTCGCTAAAGATGACCTGTTTCCCTTCATTACATCTCGCCGATCCAACAAACAGGGATATTTACAAGAAGCCCTGCGGCCAGAGCATCATTTGGCTTTATCAAAATTACCATTGTTAAAAGGGCAACAAATGGGTTTTGCCGTGGGCGAAGAAAAAGTCTCGCCGTATCGGACCATAGCAAGGGAGGCGATCACCCTTGAAATGAATATTCCACGCACCCTTGCGGAGAGTATTGAGCGCACCCGAATAGGGGCAGACGAGATTTCTAAGCATCGTGATGGAATAGACCTTCACGGACCGATGTTCTATTGGCTGAAGAAATTCGGTGCCATGACAAAAGAAAAAGCCATTACACCCGGGACTATGGCCCATCAGGGCGGAATGGATTACGCGCTTGGCTGGGCGAAAGAGACACATAACATGGGGTGGTTGATCAGTGAGACTAATAGTCGTTCAGCGCAAGTGGAAGCCGGTCGCAGCTATGTGCGCATCAATTTGCTCGCCACCAAACTTGGGGTTTCCATACATCCAGTCAGTCAGATCTTGCAAGAATACCCAGAAATGCAGACGTTGCAGGAAAACTTCAACCAAAGGATTGGCGTACAAGACAGTCAACGGGTCCAAATGTTTTATCGAATTGGCTATCAAAAGCAGGTCCCCCCTTCCCCAAGACGGCGTGTGGCTGATATAATCAGAACATGACGAAAAAACCTGTATCTGACCTGTCTCTTGATTTTCGAATTATCAATTGGATTGGTATAATTGAGCAACTAACTGCTGAAAAATCCAGACAACTGCTGGAGGGGACCGATGTGCCTCCTCCGCAGTTTAAGCTGCTCAATCATTTCAGCCACCGACCGGACGAAGGCAAGACTGTCATGCAAATCGCAACCGCAATGCAGCAACCTCAACCGGGGATCACAAAAACCGTCGCGAAAATGGTCTTGAAACAATACTTGAGAGAACAAGCAAATCCAGATGACGGTCGGTCAAAAATTTTATTTCTGTCAGATACCGGAAAAGCGGCTCACCTTATGGCGAGAACACGCTTGATTGCAGGGATGAGCCAAACCTTCGACGGTTGGGATGAGGCTGACAAAAAGCAGTTTTTCGAGCATCTCGATCGCCTGAAAATCTTCCTTGATGCCAACCGGTAGAGGTTCAGTCTTGCGTCTCAAGTTTGGACGCTGTGCGCAGATTAATAATGAGAACACCTGCCAATGTGATCATCCCACCAACAATAAATTTCCAGCTGATAGGTTCATCGAAAACAAAAACACCAAACCCAACACCGAAAAGCGGAGCAAGCAGTCCATATGGTGTCAAAACAGATACGGGATATTTTTGGACCAAATAATACCAACTGCCGTGGGCAACTATTGTCGTCACAACAACTGTAAACATTAAAGCCGCAACTGAGGCCCAATTGACTGTCATAATGGCTTCGACTTGACCTTGTTCAAACAACAATGAGAAGACGAGCAATACTGGAAAAGATATAGCGGCAATCCAGGCTTGCATGGCCATTGCACCAACGCCGTTGGCCTTTCTCATCAAAATAATGCCGCCGGCCATACAAAAGGCTGCACCCGCCACCAACATTACGCCCGTTAAATGGTTAAAAACGATCGGATCGAATCCCAAAACCATAACCCCGCTAAACGCTAGCAGCAGCCCTAAAACTCGGCGCCACCGGATAGTTTCGCCTAAAAATATAACTGCCATAACAAGGGAAAACGGGGCAACTAGCTGAATAGTGATGGCGACCGCAGAAACACCCCCTGCGGCATTTAGCCCAAGATACAATAACGTAAAATGAACGATACCGACCAATAGGGAAATAGCAAAAACGATGCGCATACTTCCTTTGACAGGTCTTAAAAACCAACACAAAAGCAAGGCAACGAGGAAGAACCGTAGGGATGTAAATAAAAGCGGGGGATATTGCTCCATTGCGACTTTCGCAGCGACAAAGGAGAAGCCCCAAATTACATTCACAATTAAAGCCAGCCCAATGTGAAGAAGCGTCATATGATTTTCCTTTTGGGAAATGGCGTGAAAAAGTTTGTCAGTGATAGATTGCCATCCAACAAATGTCAAAATATGTTAAAAACAACAGTCATTAAACGAGTAAGCCTATTATGGAAATCGAACGTAAATTTCTAGTAACAGATAATCGTTGGAGGTCATCTGTACAGAAATCTGAGAAAATTGTGCAGTTTTATCTAACTGATGAGACCCAACATCCCACCGTTCGCTTGCGCATTAAAGAGGACACAGGCCTTCTAACAATTAAGTACCCGTCGGTATCGTCAACGGTTCTTGCCCGTGAAGAATTTGAATATCGTATTCCCGTTGCTGATATTGTCGCACAGCAACATCTCGCAAAAGGGAAGATCATCCAAAAGACAAGACATCACGTGTTAGGCCCTGACAATCATATTTGGGAAGTGGATGTATTCGAAAGCCCCGATCCACATCTAATTCTTGCGGAAATCGAACTTAAAACCCTAGACGAGCAAATAGAACTGCCTGTATGGATTGCCAAAGAAGTGACCAGCGATAAAAAATACCGGAATCTCATGATGGCTTTTTCATAAGACCCAATTAGCTGGCCTCAGCTTGCAGGCGGGAGACTTCCAATACCGTTACCATCTCCTTAACTAACGGCTCCAGATTAATGGGTTTGCTCAGCAAGGCATTCAGTCCCGTTGCTGCCAGGCTATTTTGTGACTGAGAGGTTTCATCCCCCGTCAACCCAATTATGGGAATATTGCGGGTAACGGGGTTTGAGCGGATAAGCTTTGTCGCTTCAAGACCGCTCATATTTGGCATCTGTAGATCCATAATAATGAGATCAAAGGTACTTTTCGCTAAGGCATCCAACACCTGATGCCCATCTTCAGCAAGGGTAACCGATGCTACCATCGGCGATAACATGGCATTTAGCAAAATCCGGTTCACGACGACATCGTCAGCAACGAGGACTTTGGCATCTTTCAAAATATCTTGATCAGAGCCATCGATAGCAACGCCTTTCGCAACTCCGTTTGAGCTTGTCTCGTCTCCCAAAGCTTCTTTAGTTGGAACCCTAATTGTAAATGTAGTGCCTTCACCAACGATACTGGTAACAGAGATCGAACCACTTAAAACATCCACCAGTGTTTTTGCTATGGCAAGACCAAGACCTGATCCAGAATGCCCTTCCCCTCCAGCGCTTCGTGTAAATCGATCAAATAAGGTGATCAATTCAACATTTTTAATACCAATGCCCGTATCTTCGATAACGAATTGCAGCTCAGGAGTTATGGAAATTTCAGTGTAGGTCGCAGTGACACGTATATATCCAGTTTCCGTAAACTTCACTGCATTTCCGATGATATTCACCAACACTTGCGTAATTTTCTTTTCATCAAGCATCAACAATTGAGGCACAGAATCGCGAACACTGAAATTGAGTGCCACTGTCTGTTCGTTTTTTCCAACGGCTACAATATTCTGAACGTTGCCAAAGACAGCTCGAATATTCACCACTGAATCATAAACATTCAGACTGTTGCTTTCGGCCCGCTGTAAATCCAAATAATCATTGATCAGACTAATAATGTAATCACCTGATTGTTGAGCCGTTTTAACAACAGATCGCATAGGTTCTTCGATCCCATTATCCAGTAAATACTTTTGAGAGGCTAAGACACCTTGAAGCGGAGAACGAATTTCATGGCTAAGAATCTCAAGGAATTCTGTTTTTTCACGCAGTGTTTGCATATTCTGGTTACGCACCGCTAATCGCCCTTTGATGTAACCAACAACAAGCAACCATAAAACAATCAGCACCACCAATATTGCGAGAAAAATAATTCGAGTTAATTTTTGGTCTGGAGAGGTTGTGGTCCAACCGGCAATAGGTTTTACGGCCATAATCCAAGAGCCATTGCCAAGGTCTATTTCGTATAAAACGCTTTCCGAGTGGCCATGGAACATTGATTCCTCGCCGTAAAAAACGGCACCGTCATGCCCCAGTCCGTCTTGGCCTCGAATTGCCAATTCATACTCGCCTGCAAACTCATCAATCTTCAGATCCTTATAGATCACAGCAAGGTCTACTGGTGCAGAAAGTATCCCCCAAAGGTCTTTGGTATCGGTAAGCGTATCAACAAATACAGGCAACCTGATAATGAGCGCTTCCCCACCTTGAATGAGAGTTACCGGTCCCGCCACAACTGGTTTACCTGCCCGGATGGCTTTGTAAACGCCACTTTTTTGGTCTTCGGGACCTTTTCGATAATCTAGTCCTATAACCGATTTATTTTCTTCATAGGGGAATACGTACTCCACAATTAAGTTTGGTGCGGCGGCAATATTTCGGATGGCTGGATGTGTTCGCGTCACGGACTCAGCATATTTTGCGTAGTCTTCTGGCGTCACGTTGGGATTAGATTCAATGAACGCCCGCAATCCATATAGAATATTTACATCGAGAGAAATCCGAGCAGAAATATGCGTCTTCAAATCTTGCGCTTTATTCGCCATTTCAAGGCGCTGTACTTCTCGCGCTTCGATGACTTTGTGCCTCTCGACCTGCCATTCTAAAGCTAACAAAATCACAACGCCCGCAACCAATGACACTGCAGAGATTATTCTATAGGTATTCATCCATTAGCCATTTTTCGTTTTATCCAAGATCCCGACCCTATTCATTCACAGTGGGCTTACGGTGATAAAAAACAGCTTTAAAACTAACAACATTAATGTGAATATTACGTTAGCAAAATGGGAATAATTTTATCTATTAACCTCCGCCAGAAGCGCCGCATTTCCACCGGATGCTGTGGTATCAACGCTTAAACATCTTTCTTGAACAAACTCTCGCCAACTTTTTCCACTTTGAAGTGACGAGATAATTTTACCAGATCGATCTGCCAGATTTTGCCGCACAGATCTCAAATCAACTACCTCAGCGGATGAAATACAGACAGCATCCAGCAGGTTATTTCGCAATATTTGCTGAGGTGTGTTGACGCATATCACAATGCCTTTCATCGCCCCAAATTGCGCTAAAACCGCGATCAACTCATCAGTAGTTTGATCAGATTGCGAGAGCAACACACCGTTTCCAGATAACAGTGAGATCAGCGTATCTTCCAACCAGTTTAACCCTGCAATCCAAATCAGACCACGCCCGTGGAACGTCAGTAAATTCCTCTCTCCAGTTGGACTGGCGCACTGCCGGGCCTCCATATAGTATCCGGCTATTCGGTCCTGAAGTTTTTCAGCATCTACCGCCTTCAATCCCGCGAAATGAGAGATCACGGATTGCATAATTTCTATCCGTTCTGCACAGGCCTCCCATTTGGTCTGCGCAGATTTCAATCGACTGAATTGTGCACTTAGATCTGTGGCATCCGAAGCATAAACAATCGATTTAGCAGTCGCTTCAGTAGATCTCACCAGCGCCTTGGGCACTTGTAAAAACTTATGGAGATATAACGGACCACCTGCTTTAGGCCCCGTACCAGATAGCCCTTCGCCGCCAAAAGGTTGCGATCCAACAACAGCTCCAATTTGGTTTCGATTAATGTAAAGATTTCCCACATGAGCTGCTGCCGCAACCTCTTCAACCCGGTTATCAACCCGTGTGTGAAGGCCTAACGTCAAGCCGTATCCCGCACCGTTAATGGCTTCTAGAACGGTCTTAATTCCACCAGATGGATAGGTTGCAAGATGAAGAACCGGTCCAAATATCTCTTTGTCCATCTCTTCAATACCGCCCACACGGACTAAGGTTGGCGCAATATAGTACCCCTGATCCTCTATTGCACTGGGTACAGTCATTTTTTTAATGACTGCCCCTTTTTCTGCCATCTGATCAACGTAAGTATCAATAGTCTCCTTTGCCTTTTCGTCAATTACTGGCCCAACATCAGTGGTTATTTCATGTGAATTTCCGACAATCAGTTCATCCATTGCGCCTTGCAACATGGTAGACAAGTTGTCTGCTATTTCTTCCTGCACATACAGAATACGCAACGCAGAGCACCGCTGACCAGCACTTTGAAATGCAGAAGCCACGATATCGCCAACGACCTGTTCAGGAAGCGCCGTAGAATCCACAATCATGGCGTTTAGGCCGCCGGTTTCTGCGATGAAAGGCGCGGATGGGTTTCCGTGTTCTACTAAAGCTGTGTGTATTTTTTGTGCCGTGATGGTAGATCCAGTGAAACAAATGCCGTCAACACCCGGATGTGAGACCAAAACCTGACCCACATTTGCACCTGTCCCCAAAAATAGATGCAGGACGTCTTCAGGAATACCAGCCCGGTGCATCAGAGATACCGCTTGCACCGCAACTCGCGGCGTCTGTTCAGCAGGTTTTGCAAGCACCGCATTACCAGTGACAAGCGCCGCTACGATTTGACCCGTAAAAATCGCTAGAGGAAAATTCCACGGAGAAATACAAACAAACACACCACTGGCAATTCCATGAGCAGAATTTAGAGTTTTAGCCTGCTCTGCATAGTATCTACAAAAATCTATGGCTTCACGCACTTCGTTCAAGGCATCCAACGGTGTTTTTCCCGCTTCGAAGATCAACGTCTTCATAAGTGCATCACGAGATTCCTCGTACAAATCCGCAATTTTTAACAAGATTTCAGCTCGCCCATCTGCGGTCAAACTTTGCCAACCCGCAGAAGCTCCTTTGGCGATCTGCATTGCCTGATCGATTTGTGAGGGGTCGGTATCAACGCCCTCAATTGGCGCGTCTGCCACAGCATCCAAACGTCCATAAAGTTCACTCAAATCTGCAGGGTTTGCGAAATTTATTCCGGATGAATTTTTTCGCCCATTTGGATAAATATCCACGGGTAAAGGTAGCGAGAAAGTCGATTTTTGCGCCTTCAACATATTTACAGGATCTTCAACCACGTGCCGTGCCGGAACTTTCTCATCGAAGACCTGATTAACAAAAGAGCTATTTGCCCCATTTTCCAAAAGGCGCCGAACCAGATACGCCAGAAGATCTTCATGAATACCAACGGGAGCATAAATTCGGCAGCGGCTCCCAAAATTCTTTTTAGCGAGGGCGTGTAACGCCTCTCCCATACCATGCAATCGTTGAAACTCGAATGGTTGGCCGTCTTGTGCAAGAGCCAAGACCGCCGTCACCGTGTGGGCGTTGTGGGTTGCAAACTGCGGATAGATTCGATCGGTCATGGACAACAGTTTTTTAGCGCAAGCCATGTAACTGATGTCAGTTGCGGCTTTTTGCGTGAAAACAGGATATGCAGATAGACCTTCAACTTGTGCCAGCTTAATCTCAGTGTCCCAGTATGCGCCTTTCACCAATCGGATCATTATTTTTCGGTCGAGTGATTGCGCCAATGCGTAACACCAATCAATGACATGAAAGGCACGCGGGCTATAGGCTTGAATGACCACGCCAAACCCATCCCAGCCGGCAAGATCGGGGATGGATAAAACGGCCTCAATGACATCTAGCGACAGATCAAGGCGGTCAGCTTCTTCGGCATCAATGTTAAACCCCATGCCGGCGTTTTTTGCCTGCATAGCCAAACTCGCAACTCGTGGGACCAATTCATCCATCACTCGTTGTTTTTGGGAAAATTCGTATCTGGGATGCAAGGCCGACAATTTCACGGAAATACCCGGATTATCGTGAGCCGCGGCGTGAACTGCGGCATCTGAGAGTTCCGAAATCGCTTTTGAATAACTTAAAAAATATTTACTGGCATCAGCAGCAGTGCGAGCGGCCTCCCCAAGCATGTCATAGGAATATTGATATCCTTGATCTTCCATGTTTTTAGCGCGGCTCATGGCTTCTTTTATATTTCGTCCAAGCACAAATTGATGACCAAGGACCTTCATGGATTGCGCAACGGCCTTTCGGATAACTGGCTCTCCCGCACGGCGGATCAGGTGGCGCACATTGGCAACTACATCCCAGCTCGCTGTCTCTTCTGGTGAAATCACCTTTCCAGTTAGCATAAGCGCCCATGTGGAGGCGTTCACCAACGGCGATGTGGAATGCCCCAGATGTTTACTCCAATTGGCCGGGGCGATTTTGTCCCGGATTAGGGCATCAATTGTATCTTCATCTGGTACCCGCAACAAGGCCTCCGCAAGGCACATGAGTGCCACACCTTCTTCAGTGCTAAGGCCATATTCCCCAAGGAAGGTTTCCATGATTCCGGGCTCGGTGTTACGGCGAAGCATACGTACAAATTCAGTGGCATTATCAACAATTTTTGACCGCTCGCTATCAGTCAAATCCAGATAGGCAATCAGTGAATTGGTGACATCTTTTTCAACAGCGAGATAATGCTCACAAATAATGTCCCTGACAGTTTCAGTATTTTTTGCTTCTACAAACGGCATAAAGACCCTCATCAATTCTAATCGCATCACACTTGCGGCTTAAAAATAAAGTAGGGCGCTCCTTGTAGTATTTATTCCCAAAATTTTATTTATTATGATACATTTGGACTGCCAAATTGAATTTGGCAATTCAATTTTCCTGTACAATTGGAGTTTTGCAGACCTATGGACAAAATTGACCGCAGAATACTTCGTGAATTGCAAAATGATGGCCGCATTACAATGACTGAGCTGTCGGCACGGGTGGGGCTTACAAAAACGCCCTGCATTGATCGGGTAAAACGGCTTGAGAAAAACAAAGTCATCACCGGTTACGGCGCCCGGTTAAATCCTGAAAAAATGGATGCAGGCCATATCGCTTTTGTTCAAGTTTCCCTAAATGATACGACAACGAAAGCACTTCAGGAATTTAATCTTACGGTACAGAAAATCCCACAGATACAGGCCTGTCATATGATCGCGGGTAATTTTGATTACTTGCTGAAAGTCCGCACAAAAGATGTTGCCGAATACCGTCAGTTTTTAGGAACGACAATCGCACTTCTCCCGAAGGTTCAGCACACAAGCACCTTTATAGTGATGGAAGCGGTCTCAGATCAGTTGACGTTTGATGTTCCTGAGCTTTGATCTTTAAAAGGGCCAAAAAAACGAAATAGCCGGTACGGAGACCACAACGATCAAAATCTCCAACGGTAATCCCATGCGCCAGTAATCTCCGAATTTGTAGCCACCGGGGCCCATAATAAGGGTGTTATTCTTGTGGCCAATCGGGGTCAGGAAAGCGCAGGACGCTGCCACAGCAACTGCCATCAAGAACGGATCTGGATTAGCATTCATTCGCGTGGCAATATCAACGGCAATTGGCGCACCAACCACTGCGGTTGCAGTGTTATTGAGCACATCTGATAAAGTCATAATCACAATCATCAATACAGCCAGAACCGCCATGGTAGGCAGACCAGCAGTTAGATCAACAATACCGTTAGCAATAAGTGACGTTCCGCCTGATTTTTCTAACGCTGCGCCAAGGGGGATCATTGATCCCAGCAGAACAATAACAGGCCATTCAACCTGTTGGTAGACCTCATGAAGGGGTACGATTTCCAAAAACACGTAGGCGGCAACAACAATAGCAAGCGCAACAGCTAAATACAGGCCGCCGAAACTCGCGACTGCAATAGCCACTGCAAAAATTCCGGTAGCAAGTCCAGCGCGCTTATATTGGGTGACGGACAAGCCGCGTTCTGCAAGCGGTAAAACGCCAAGCCAGTTTGCAACACTTTCAACGCGCTCAGTTGGGCCAAGGAGCAGCAAAATATCACCAGCTTCTATGTCAAGGCGGCGAACTCTTTCCCGAAACCGGACACCGTTTCGCGACACCCCAAGCAGCGTCACACCGTGACGCAAAAGTAGTTTTAAAGATAATGCAGAGCGGCCTTCAATTAGTGAATTTTGCGGGACAACGACTTCCAATAGAGCCATGCCGCCAGAGGCCACTTTTTCATGGCGTTTTTCACCCGCAAATTCTAGCTTGAGTGCCCCTCGAAACTGATCTAGTGCTTGCGGTCCTGCCTCAACAATTAAAACATCGCCCGCTTGAATTTCAACATGCCGTGCATAACCAGAATAGCGGCGTTTTTGCCGAACAAGACCCACAATTGCAACGTCAGCATCATCTGCAGATGCATCTAATTCCCGAATTTTCTGACCCACCACTGGGCTGCTTTCAGGCACAACCAATTCTGCGACATAATCTTCCAAATCCAGTAGCGCTGACCCCGGATCGTCTGTCTCTTCACCGCGGGGAATAAGACGCCAGCCAAAAAAAGCGACAAAGGCAATACCGACAGCCGCGCACGTAAGACCAACAGGCGCAAAATCGAACATGCCGAACGGCTCGCCCAAAGCTTGATCACGGTAGGCCGCAATAATAATGTTGGGCGGTGTGCCGATTAGGGTGATCATTCCCCCCAATATGGTGGCAAATGCCAGCGGCATTAAAGTAATGCGGGGTGATCTGGACGCTTTCTTTGCCGCCTGTAAATCAACAGGCATGAGAAGCGCTAAAGCCGCCACATTATTCATAAACGCTGAAAAAATGGCGCCAATTCCACTCATGGCCATAATGTGGCGGGATAATTTCAAATCTAGCGCAGTGATTTTTCGTGTCACCATGTCAATGGCGCCTGAGTTGACCAGTCCTCGTGACACAATCAACACTAACGCCACAATGATTGTTGCCGGATGCCCAAAGCCGGAAAACGCATCCTCCGTTGGAACTACGCCTAACACCAGTGCAATAATCAGCGCAACAAATGCAACGAGGTCATATCGCCATCGTCCCCACAAAAGGAAGATAAAAACCGTCGCAAACAAGCCGAATAATATTATCTGGTCCGATGGCATATGAAGGCGCCTTTCATTGGAACCGCTGTTGGAGCTAGGATGCCTTGTTGTGTTGTTCCAGCATCGCCATCATTTTCTGATGCAGCATGTTCATGGCTTTCAACGGCCGAACCATAACTTTAAAATCAACGATCAGACCATCGTCATCGCAAGTGATCATATCCACACCGTTGATGGTAATTCCGTCCACGATGGTTTCAAACTCTAACACAGCGTTATTGCCAGAGACCACTTCGCGCACATACTTAAAGTCATCCCCCGTCAACACATGAAACGCAGCTGTTAGGTACATTTGGGTCAGTGCTTTGCCCTTTTGCGGCGTATGAACCACAGGTGAGTGGAAAATGGCATCTTCATGTAATATTTTTGATAAGCCTTGGACGTCTTTAGTGGCTGCAATTTTGTGCCATTTTGCCAGTGTGGTTTGCATCATTAGTCTTCTCCAGTTTATTTTCTTGCAGCTTAACCGACGAAAACACCCAAGTAAACGCGGTGATCACCGAACGCGGTTATTTCGCTTAAGCACCGCAGAGATCGGAAATAGAACCGCAAAAAGAAGCGTGGCGGCAGTGACAATGGAAGGTCCGGTTGGTGTATCCAAATAGGCCGATCCGTATATCCCTCCAAACACAGCAAGCAACCCTAACAATGCTGCTAATATGGCCATGGCTTCTGGGCTTCTGACCCATTGCCGCGCGGTGGCTGCTGGAATTGCGAGCATTGCCGTAATTAACAATATTCCGACAATCCGGATGGAGACAGCCACGACAATTGTCATGAGCAGGACCAGCATCAAATTGACCCAAAAGGTTTTAACGCCTTCGGCTCGGGCTAAATCCTCGTGCAATGTCATCAATGTCAGAGAGGCCCAATATTTGAACAATAAAACAAGGACAATTACGCCGCCGCCAAAAATCCAAACCAGATCAACTATCTGAACCGTCAGAATGTCCCCAAATAAATAGGAATGAAGATCAAAGCGCTGATTATCAATGAAACTTAACGTCACCATACCAATGGAAAGAGCCGCATGCGCCATGATGCCCAGCAATGTATCTGTAGCCAATATTCGGGCATGTTGCAGCCAAAGAAGAATTACTGCAAACGCACTACAGACAATCACTGTCCCCAAATTTCCGCTGATCCCCGTTAGCAAGCCGAGTGCAATCCCGAGCAAGGCACTATGAGCGAGAGAATCCCCAAAATAGGCCATGCGCCGCCAAACCACAAAACATCCCAGCGGCCCCGCGATAAGGGCAATTCCCATACCGGCAAGCAGTGCCCTTACAATAAAATCATCAAGCATGGGGATGTGCCTTCACGTCAGTAGTCGGTTCGTGAGAGTGAGAGTGAGAATGAGAATGGGTATGTCCGTGATGTTGGTAACTTGCGAGCATCTGTGCCATGTCTTCGCCAAACAAAGAGATAAATGCCGGATTCTGAGCAACAGAATTGGGTTCACCATAACAGCAGACTTCACCCGAAAGGCAGAGGACATTCTTTGTCGATGACATTACCAAATGCAAATCATGCGAAACCATCAACACGCTAACAGGCCGTTCATTGTAAACTTTTGCTAGTAATTTATAAAAAGAGAGTTGGCCGGTAATATCTAGATTTTGAGCAGGTTCATCCAATACAAGCAACTGAGGTTCGTCGAGCAAAGCCCTTGCCAGAAGAACCCGTTGCAACTCCCCACCAGATAAAACGGCCAGTGGTCTGTCCAATGAATTTTCGATCTCGGTCTCGGAGATAACAGATGCAAATGCGCCTGCTTTTATTTTTTTGCGTAAATGCAGAAACCGCCGCACCGTGATCGGGATGGTTGGGTCTGCCACCAAACGCTGGGGAACATATCCAATCCGCAGGTCTTTCCTCGGAACCACCGTTCCCTGCTCAGGGCTAAAGAATCCCATTAGGCATTTCAGCAACATGGATTTCCCGGCACCATTTGGCCCAATTATGGTCAAAAAATCGCGGTCACCAATATCAACAGAGACATCTTTAAGGACAGAGCGACCGTCGCGTACAACAGTGACATGCTGCGCGGAAATTAACGGGGTTGTTGGTTTCATTGACTTGCCTTCAGGCAATCAACGCATCGCCCTTCAATTTCAAGTGTCGTGTGATCAGGTCTGAAATTTTGTTCTGACGCCATGGACCGCAGCGCCTCTGCTACGGATGATCCGCAACACTCTTCAACTTCATTACACGCGGAGCAAATCAGGAAAAAGCAGTCTTTATGTTTAAGAGGATGGCTACAGCCCACATAAGCATTGAGACTGTTGATCTTGTGGACCAGGCCATTTTCCTGCAAAAAATCCAAGGTGCGATAAACGGTTGGCGGTTTAGCGCTATAGTCTCCGCCAAGATTTTCAAGAAGATCGTAAGCCTTAGCTGAACCGTGGTTTTCCCAGATCAGTTCAAGCACACGGCGACGCAAGTCCGTAAACCTCAGGCCGCGCTCATCGCAGATGCGATTGGCGGTGGTGATCGCCTCTTCTATGCAATGCGCATGTTGGTGATTTCCGTGCATATTGAAACCCTGACTTCATTCAGCTCTATAATGTTATATTATTACATAACCGCATTCAGGTAAATGAAAATCAATCGTCGGCTGGTAATTCTGTAGGTAATTTTGTGGGATCGACCATATGCACGCGCACATCGCGTTGCGGGAAAGGAATATCTACATCATTGTCGCGAAATGATTGCCAAACGGCCAACAAAACATCACTGGTCACATTTCCGCAGCCAAGTTCAGGGTCGGCAATCCAGAACCGGAGCTCCAGATCAATGGCACTGTCTCCAAACCCGCGCATAAGGCAGCGCGGCGCAGGGTCATTTAAAACACGGCCTATTGTAACAGACGCCTCTTCCGCCAGTTTAATAGCTGCTGGCACATCAGAATTATAGGCAACACCAAGGGGCACCCGAAGACGAATATTTTTAGAACTGTAGGACCAGTTCACCACTTGCTGCGTGATTAAATCTTCGTTGGGAATTAGAAATTCCGTAGAATCACGCGTAATCACTGATGCGTACCGCGCGCCCATGGCATGCACCCGGCCATAAGTCTGGCCAACTTCGATCACATCGCCCGGCTTGATACTTCGGTCTAACAGCAAGATCACCCCGCTGATCAGATTAGAGACGACCTTTTGCAGGCCAAAACCGATACCGACACCCAGCGCACCACTGAACACAGCAAAGGCTGTAATATTGATACCTGAGTTTGAGAGGACGATTAGGATAGCAACGGCAATTAAACTCACCCGAATGAGTTTGGCGAGCAGCACCTGAACAGAAGGCGTCAGGGCTTCCGCTTTATAAATGCGACTTTCTGCAAATTTTGACAGCCCCATGGAGGCCCAAAAAACGATGATCGCCGCCACAATACCCTTGGCGACTTTCAACATTGAAATGTCAGCATCGCCAAATGTGAACGCGAGACTGTCTAGAAATTCAAGGGTAGGGGATAAGAAACCCAATATATTAAGAGCCGTGATCGTCCAGATACAAAAGGCCACCAATCGAGCCCAAGCCGTGTTTTGCATCAAACGGGTTAATATCTGAATGATGACCCATGCACTGAGCAACGAGCAGGTTACACTTAATAAGTACGAGGGATGACCCGCGCCCCGGATCACGGCCAGCACGATAAACTGAATGCCTAACCATAAAACAGGCAAAGAAACCGAATTGAGAACAGGCATAAACCGGCGGATCGCGCCAATGCTTATGCGCTCACTGGTTTTTGAAATTGTGCTTTGAAGGCGCGGACGAAGCACACGGGCCGCACCATAACCAAACACCACAGCTAAAAACTGAACCAAAAATTCAATTTTCAGTATCTCAGCGTTTATGTTGGCCCAAATCTGGTTGCCAAGCGTATAGAGTTCCGTTTCGTTCATAGTCAAAACTATACCCGGACCTTCCCAGCAAAATAAAGATATTCGGGAATTTTTGCATATATCATCAAATCTCAAAATAAATGTATTGTATTTTTTTCACTAAAATGAAATTATTTTATTTAATTTCATTTATACGAAACTAGAGAATAATTTTTCATGACTGACGTGACATCGGCACAGAAGAAAAAACCATACGATCCACAAGCCTTAGGTCACCAGATACGGGACTTGCGCCGTGCAAAACGCATGACACTTATTGAGCTTGCGGAAAAAGCTGGACGCTCCACTGGTAATATCAGTGAAATCGAGCGCGGAAAAACAGCTGTAACCATCCCCGTATTGGAAGAAATATCAGCAGCCCTTGATGTGGAATTAAACTGGTTTTTCCAAGGACAAGCAGCCGCACCAGCCACAGAGCGAAATTATATCGTCCGAAAAGATAATCGCCGCGTTTTGCAGATGAAAAATGTGGGACTGACAGAAGAACTCCTATCCCCCAATTTAAGCAGTTCTCTTGAATTTCTACTCACCACCTATGAGCCCGGCGCCGAAACCGGCGAAGATGGGCGACTTCGCAAAGGAGATGAAGCGGGCCTGATTATTTCTGGCACGCTCGACCTTACTATAGATACAGAGCACTTCACTTTAACCGCTGGCGATAGTTTTGCCCTCCCAAAAGGCGGCCGCCACTATTGTAAAAACACAAGCGATACTCCGGCGATAATTGCCTGGGTCATTACGCCCCCTACTTTTTAAGGAAAGCATATGTCACGTATAATTGACCTCCCAAAAGAGGCAGAAATCGTCATCATTGGCGGCGGTGTTATTGGCTGTTCAACCGCGTATCACTTGACCCTGCTCGGCTACAAAGATGTTCATTTGCTAGAACGCAAAGAACTCACTTGCGGCACCACGTGGCACGCGGCAGGTCTGGTTGGTCAACTTCGCGCCAGCAGCAACATGACGCGCCTAGCGCAATACACCAGCGACCTCTACCGCGACCTTGAAAGCATTTCAGGATTTGCAACAGGGTTCCGACAAAATGGATCGGTTGGCGTTGCGCCTACGGATGCTCGCTGGGAAGAAATGTTACGCGGCGCGGATATGGCGCGTAATCTGGGGCTCGAATGCGTCACCATGTCTCCGGACGAAGTGAAAGAGCTAAACCCCATGATCCATACGGATGATCTGGTGGGCGGCCTGTTTTTGCCAAGTGACGGCCAAACAAACCCTATTGATACCACTCGCGCCATGGCGTCAGCCGCCCGCCAAAACGGAGCAACAATTCATGAGGGCGTTAAAGTAAATGACATCCTCCATGAAGATGGCAAGATCAGCGGCGTCACGACAGACCATGGCGACATCAAAGCCCGCATTGTTGTTCTCTGCGGTGGCATGTGGTCTCGTGATATCGCCAAGGCGTGCGGGGTTACAATCCCCCTCCATGCGGCTGAGCATTTCTATGTGGTAACCGAGGCCATGGACGATTTGCCTGCCACTTTCCCGGTTCTGCGTGATCCAGACAACAACATTTACATCAAGGAAGATGCTGGGAAATTGCTGATCGGCATGTTCGAGCCCGTGGCCAAACCCTGGGGACATAAGGGGATTTCAGAAGATTTCTGTTTTGATGAGCTTCCCCCCGATGAAGAACATCTGATGCCGTTTCTTGAAAATGCCATGCGCCGTATTCCAGCGCTGGAGACAACAGGTATTCACACGTGGTTCAACGGACCCGAAAGCTTCACTCCAGATGACCGATATATGCTGGGCGAGGCGCAAAACATGTCGAACCTCTATGTGGCAACCGGTTTTAATTCGATCGGTATTCAGTCCGCAGGCGGAACAGGCAAAGTTCTCGCCGACTGGATACACAAGGGTCAGCCACCGATGGACCTGTGGGATGTGGATGTTCGCCGCATGATGCCGTTCCAAATCAACGGAAAATACCTGTATGACCGAACTGTTGAAAGCTTGGGTCTGCTCTATGAGATGCATTGGCCGTTCCGCCAACCCGAAACCTCTCGCGGTGTTCGCAAATCGGTTATTCATGACCGCCTCGCAAGTGCAGGCGCTTGTTTTGGGGAAACTGCCGGTTGGGAGAGACCTAATTGGTATGCTAATGACGGCCAAAAAGCCGAATATGAATATAGTTTCGGTCGCCAGAACTGGTTTGAAAATTCGGCAGCTGAACATATGGCAGTTCGCGAAAATGTAGGCCTGTTCGACCAGAGTTCATTTTCGAAATTCAGGGTTGAAGGACGAGATGCAGAGAAACTGTTAAACCGGCTCTCCACCAACGATATGTCTGTGGCTGTTGGAAAGGTTGTCTACACCCAGTGGCTCAATGATCACGGCGGTATCGAAGCCGACTTAACCGTAACCCGTCTGACCAAAACCAGCTATTTGGTCGTGACAGGCTGCGGCGTGCAAATGCGCGATTTGAACTGGTTGCAGCGCCATATCGAAGAAGACGAACATGTGGTGGCGACCGATGTTGGCTCTGCCTATGCCGTGTTTGGACTTATGGGACCGAAATCACGGGACCTCCTTGCATCCCTCACCCCAGATGATGTCTCTCATGAAGCCTTCCCTTTCGCCACTTCCCGCGAAATCGATCTGGGATACGCCCGCGTTCAAGCAACCCGCATTACGTATGTTGGGGAATTGGGCTGGGAGATTTATGTGCCCACCGAATTTGCCCAAGGTGTCTACGATGTGATTGTTGAGGCTGGAAAAAAATTCGACCTCAAACTCGCCGGTTATCACGCCATGGATTCTCTTCGTATTGAAAAAGCGTATCGCCATTGGGGGCACGATATCACCGATGAAGATACACCGCTTGAATCTGGTCTCGGCTTTACTGTGAAATGGGATAAGCCAGGCGGATTTATCGGGCGCGAGGCCTTACTTGCTCAAAAAGCGGAAGGTGTGAAACGCCGGATGATGGTTTTTAAACTCGAAGATCCCGATGCAATGCTCTACCACAACGAGCCCATCTGGCGGGACGGCGAACGGGTAGGTTACGTGTCATCCGCCGCCTACGGTCATGCCATTGGCGGTGCCATTGGATTGGGGTATGTGAAGAAAGGCCCTCTCGATCGCGATGCCCTGCTTTCCAGCCGTTTCGAAATTGAAGTCGCCGGCAGAAAAGTACCCGCAACTGCCTCCCTCGCCCCCTTGTACGATCCAAAAAGCACCCGCATTCGGCAATAAATTGGTCTTTATGATAGGAAAATATAATCCCCGACAGAAATTGTGAAAACTGTTTCTGTCGGTACGCCCAGTTTATCATATTTTATATTGCGATTATATATGTCCGGAATTTTGTCTTTGAGTTGGGAATAAAGCCGCGATTTTTCTACTTCAGGCAATTCAGATCACCGGTGCGAAGATATGCTTCAAATACTTGATTAAAAACAGTGTGTTCGGTGATATCACCAGTACCATGATCTTTTCGTCGAAAGCGCACTCGTTCACCATCGCCAACCAACTGCTCCATAATCTGAACAGTGCAATCGAGAAATTCCTTTTGGACTGCCCATGATGATCGTGCCAACTCTCCCGTAAGCGGCGGCATATGGTAGATACTGCCTCTTTCAAAGCAAAGACGTTGGGGATCTCCAATCGTGTAAGCCGCTGGTCTTTTCTTTTTGGTACCTCTTTCTGGTGGTATTTCCTCAAGTTTGATGTCAAATTCTGGTAGGTGCCCTCGTCCGATACCGAAAGCAAAATTTTCGAATACAGGAAAAGTATTGGGATCAAAGTTCCATGGTATTTTAGTGGTTCGTGCATACTCAAACGGCCAAAAGGAAGGAGCAATGCCCTCATATTTGGTGATGACTTGCTCGCCCCATTTCGAAGGTCGGTCAAATACTTCGCCAGTACTAAGATTAACTACTGACCTTATTCTTGCAAAACTATAGGTCTTGTTAATCCCGCTTTCGTCGCGTGCGGTCATCCAGACCCTATAGGTTCCCGCTTTAGTTTTTCCGTCTCTGAATTTTGTGACTTTGAGGGTATGGTCCGCCCTTTTTCGGCGTCCATCGATGTAGTCTATCAAGATTATTTCGTTAATATCAGCAAGTATTCTGGCTAGATCTATCATTATTCCACCCCCTTAACGCTACTAATAATAGTATCGAAAATCTACCTTAGCAAGTTTCTTGCATTTCTAATTTAAAGGTCAAGTGGGATTTATTGTTGATGATTGGCGATCCGCGCATTCTACTAAATTACTTAAAAACGATTTTCTGCTTCCGTTCATCCTCATGCGCACTTACTCTTTTTCGCAATTAATAATAAAGAAAAGGAGATGGGGATGAGCTGGGAGCCAGAAA
>Ga0209826_1000771_pt1 | contig 22868 bp, 17 predicted proteins | sample GOMGulsemesocosm_5_FD_184637 | JGI IMG/M metagenome (GOLD analysis project Ga0209826, IMG submission 184637) | Methane-oxidizing microbial communities from mesocosms in the Gulf of Mexico - GOM15C Gulf of Mexico (SPAdes) (version 2) | ecosystem: Environmental > Aquatic > Marine > Cold seeps... | reverse complement strand
CCACGCACTGGATTGTTTTAAGTTGGGCAAGGTATTACCGCAGTATTTTGGAGAAGAGTATTGTCGTTTGTATGAACGAATTCGTCGAGATGAATGCGATCAGTTTTACGCCGAGGTTAGCGACGTGGACTACGCCTGGTACCTACGTGCGGTGTAATGTATTGGCGCAAGAACAACAGAAGCGGCTACTTTTGCAGGAGTTCTGAAAAACTTGTCGCTATGCGCCGGCGGCCTGATTTATTTCAAAACCTTTGTGATAAATACCTGCGCCGCCTCAGTGACTCTTGCTGTTGTGTTGGGCGACCTTATATCCCCAGAAATCACGTGCTGATCAAGGGCGTCGAGTATTTGTAAGTGTTCATTTATTTTACTGCCAAAACGAGCGAGTGCGCTCTCTGTTGCCTCTGCGCTCACTACTCCGTCATTGGGTGAATAGAGGGTTAATACGGGCACTTGGATTGTTGATAGGTCGGTGGCGTTTACTAGATCTACAAGGCCCATCATTACGGTAATTGCTGAGGTGGGGTAGCGTTTAGTCCAATAGCTGGGCCCAGAGGCTTTAGTTGATTCGAAGTTACGCTCGGGACCAAAGATGAGCTCGGCAATTTCTAAACCCCATGGCATGGTCAGTAGCCAAGCGCCAGAGCCTACGGGCTTGAAGTTGGGGGAAACCAGAATCAAAGCGTCTGGGGCGGTGTTGTTTGGCTGCGCGGCGGCCCAGGTGGCTAAGGTGCCGCCGGTTGAGGTGCCAATAAGCACAACTCTTTCGCCAAGCTCTCGGCCAATGGCCATGGCTTCGGTGGCGTCATTGACCCAGTTGTTTACGGTAGCGTCGCCCATTGGGGCGCTGCCGCGTCCGTGACCAGTGAGTCGAGCCAGATAGAGGTTGGCGCCGAGTTTACGTGCAAGGTTTTCACTGACGGGAGAAATTTCTTGGCGGCTTGCCGAGAAGCCATGTAAGTAGACAAGTACAGTTTTGGTGGGGCGTTTGTCTGCGTGTGCCCACTGTATATGTTTTTCGGTATTGGGTACGATGTCGGTATGTCTTTGCTCGGATTCGGCCAAATAGTGATCTAGATCTGCTGGCAGTGTAATGCTTTCTATTTGAGTGTTGATGTCAACTCGGGGACCTAGGGCAAATGCGCTGATGAGGACCGCGATAAGGGCGATACTGATTTTCGGGAAGGCCTTGCTCATTTCAATTGGACTCGTGTGATACATTGATGGCCGAATAGTAGCAGCAATCTATAAAAATGGTGAGGTCTTAAATTAATGTTTAACGAAGGTAGAGATGACTCCGGGAATTAATGTTGTGAAAAAAAGTGGCATAAGCCACCGGGTGCATGAGTACGTCCACGAGACTTCGAGTGAGTCGTATGGGCTAGAGGCAGCTGAAAAGATGGGTGTGCCCTGTGCCCAAGTGTTTAAAACCTTAGTGGTAAGCCTAGATAATAAGGCTTTGGCCGTGGGTATAATTCCCGTGGCGGCGATGTTGAATATGAAGCTTATGGCTAAAGCCGCGGGGGCAAAAAAGGCCGTACTGGCAAACCCTTTAGATGTGGAGCGCTCAACGGGTTATGTGCTTGGAGGGGTAAGCCCTCTTGGGCAGAAGAAGCGACTTACCTCTATTATTGATGAGTCGGCGAGGGCGTTTGCGACGATTTATGTGAGTGCTGGCCGCCGAGGCTTGGAGATCGAGCTGAATCCTTTGGACTTAAATACCTTGCTTGGCGGCGTCATGGCAGAAATATGCAGAGGATGAGCGAGCGGTATCAGTGGGCTCTTATTGCGCTGTTGACGTGTACGCATGTATCAATGTGTTTTGCTGAGGCTTATGACAATGAAGGTTTAACGCTTCCGCGAGAAAATCTTAAGGTCGGTATTCTCAGTCGGGTGGCCGATAAGTTAAGTGGTCGCGATTATTATTTTGAAACAGAATTGCCCTACAGGGTGTTTCGAGAGGTGGGCTTCGAGGCTCAAATTTCAAATTATAATTACCCACGCCTTGTACGCAGTTTGAACCAGGGTTTGATTGATGTCGGTCCAATATTTCGGTTTGGCGGCAAATTTCTCACGCCTGAAAACCCGGAGTTCAGTTGTGCTGATCAAGCGCACTTAGGTTTGCCTTTGATCATAAGTAAATTAGTCGACAACAACGAAATTCCGAATGAGCTAAGCGCTTCCGACCTTAATAATTACAGCATTGGTTATTTTCGCAGCCTAGAGAAGGGCATAGATCCTTTTATTGATAGGCCAAATTTTAAACCCGCTAATAATGTGTCTTCTTTATTTAAAATGCTCAAGGCTAAGCGCATCGATATGGTATTTGCAGATTTTGTGATAACACAAAGCTTGTCGAGAGAGTTAAAGATCGAGACGCAAGAGGTATTCAAAGCAGGATTTCTAGAGGTATTTATGTGCGCGTCTCATAAGCCGCGCGCACCAAAATTGGCAAAAAAACTCGCAAATAGCTATGCTGAGGCTCTGAGGAAATTGCAGGACAGCGGTGAGCTGAAAGCGTTTTTAACGGCCAAAGGCTTAGTGCTCTACGAAGATTTATTCTTGCCAAGACCTCAGCAAAACGCCGCCTCAAATTGATCGCTAAGGTAGGAGTCACTAATATGACAGATGGTATTGATTACGGTCCTTTGGCTCAGTTGGTAGGCCGCTGGGCGGGAGATAAAGGTCTAGATGTTGCGCCTGATGCTGACGCAAATCCCGACCAAACCCGGTTTACAGATGAGCTCAGTTTTGAAGCTGCGGGTTCTGCTGAAAATGCAGAGGAACAGGAATTGGTTGCTGTGCGCTATCATCATGTTGTGCGAAAAAGTGATAGCGGATTAGTTTTTCATGAGCAAGTTGGTCACTGGATCTTTGAGCCTGCAACAGGTTTGCTTATGCACTCATTAAGTATTCCACGGGGCGTTTGTGTATTGGCTGGTGGTGGTGTTGTGGAGCAAGACGGTGAAACGATATTTGAGGTGAAAGCTCAGAGTGGTAGTGAAACCTTTGGTATTGTTCAATCGCCTTTCATGCTTGAAAAAGCGAAAACCAAAGCCTTTCACATGCGCATGAGCGTGCAAGAAAACCAGTTGAGTTATTCCGAAGTTATGTCTCTGCACATCTATGGCAAAGATTTCGAACACACTGATGCAAGTGTACTTACACGAGTGAGCCACGATGTAGGCTAGAGGCGCCTTTAAGCCTTATGCGTCTGATTGAATGAATAAGTTAGCCGCGCATTCGCACATTTCTTCAATGTGACTGGTGTCAGCATAGACCCCGTCAATCACAAGGCGAGCAATGCCGTGAAGTGTGCCCCAGACCACTTGGGCGAAGCGCAGAGTGTCTTCTTCGGGCGGTAGAATCTTGTCTTTTTGCAAGGCTTTTACGATTTCTAAGTCCCGTTGAAAGGTATCGTAAGCCGTTTTGCGCAATTCTTCTGTTACCTGAGCATGCTTCCAAATAGTACGACCAAACATCAGATCGTAGACCTCTGGGTTTTCGGCGGCGAAGTTAATATAGCCACGAATATAGCTGCGATACGCTTGGGTTTTATTTGTGATGCTGCCGGTGTGCAGGTTGTCCGCCAGTAAATCGGCGATATGGCTTTGTATCTGTAAAAAACCACCCTCAGCAATCGCACAGAGTAGAGCATTTTTATCTTTGAAGTGGTGGTAAGGCGCCGTTCTGGAGACCCCCACTTGTTCGGCCAGTTTTCTCAGTGACAAGCCTTCAATGCCGGTTTCACGAATAATACGACTTGCGGCAGAAAGTAGCGATTCCCGCAGGTCTCCGTGGTGGTATGCGGTTTTTTTAGAGGCTGGGGGCATGTTAGGGAGGGATTTCCTTGTTTAGGCGTGTCTGTGTTAGGTCTTCAATCTACCAATCAATCTTGACAGTGTCAAAATAGCTGGTAATCTTGACGCCGTCTAGTTACAGAGAGATGATTTTTAGCTCATTCGCAGCACCCTTTGCCATGACCTATCACGGAGCCGTCCCATCATGAGCGACATTGCAATGCCAGAACTGCAGAATCTAGAGGCTTTTGAGGTATCGATTGAGAATCATATTGCCCACATTACGCTGAGTCGCCCAGAAGCGCTTAATAGCATGAATGCGGCCTTTTGGCGTGAACTCCCCAAAATTGTCCGTGCTATAGACCGTGCAGCAGCTGCTCGGGTAATCGTTATTTCCTCCACGGGCAAGCATTTTTCGGCAGGCATGGATCTTAGCGTCTTTGCCAATATGGGCAGTACTGCGGGGCTTGAAGCCGCTCGTCGAAACGAGCAAGCACGCCGCACCGTACTGGAGCTGCAGGACAGCTTTAACGCCTTGGAAGAAGTTCGCATGCCTGTGCTAGTAGCCATTCACGGCGGTTGTATTGGTGGCGCCATTGATATGGTTTCGGCCTGTTGTAGCCGTTACTGCACGGCCGATAGCTTTTTCAACATCAAAGAAACCACTATTGGCATGACTGCTGATGTAGGGACTTTGCAGCGCCTTCCTCACTTGATCTCTCATGGCTTGGTACGTGAGCTTGCTTACACCTCTCGCAATATGCTGGCCGATGAAGCGAAGGCTTGCGGTCTAGTGAATCATGTTTATGAAAATCAGGCCGCAATGTTGTCGGCTGTGATGGAAATCGCGGCACAAATTGCCGCCAATTCACCCTTGGCCGTCGCCGGCACTAAGCAGCAGCTAAGCTATACGCGTGATCACAGTGTCGCTGACAGCTTGGACTATATGGCCACTTGGCAATCGGGCATGCTGCAGACGCAAGATGTGGCAGAAGCGATGACGGCAAAAATGGAAAAGCGTGAAGCTGTTTATGACGATCTCTGGTCGTTTAATGCCCCTATTGAAAGCTAACAAATAATTAACTTTGTATTTTTACTTCGTGTGGAGAGTGTTATGTCAGATTTGTACCCAAATATGTTGGCCCCCCTAGACCTTGGTTTTACGACGCTTAAAAACCGAGTGCTGATGGGGTCCATGCACACCGGCTTGGAAGAGACGCCCGACGGCAATGTTCGCATGGCGGAGTTTTTCGCTGAGCGTGCCCGTGGTGGTGTTGGCCTTATTGTTACCGGTGGTTTTGGTCCTAATGTTCGAGCGTCCACTCATGAGCACACGCGCATGATGCGCACCTCGGAAGACGCGCAATGGCACAAGGTGATTACCGACGCAGTTCATGAAGCCGACGGTAAAATTTGTCTGCAAATTTTGCACACGGGTCGCTATGCGTTCAACGAGACACCTATTGCGCCCTCAGCCATTCAAGCGCCGATTAATCCATTTCAACCGCTGGCGGCGACCGAAGATGAAATTGAGCAACAAATTCTTGATTTCATTTCCACCTCAGTTATTGCCCAAGAAGCGGGTTATGACGGTGTTGAAATCATGGGTTCAGAAGGCTATTTTTTGAATCAATTTTTAGCAGAGCGCACGAATCAGCGCGATGATGAGTGGGGCGGTAGTTACGAAAATCGTATGCGCTTACCGGTTGAAGTTGTGCGCCGTGTTCGCGAAGCCGTGGGAGAGAAATTCATTATTATCTTCCGCCTGTCTATGCTCGATTTGGTTGATGGCGGCTCATCATACGAAGAAGTTGTCACACTTGGTAAAGCTGTTGAAAAGGCCGGGGCGACCATTATTAATACCGGTATAGGCTGGCACGAAGCGCGTATTCCAACCATTGCGACAAAGGTGCCTCGCGCTGCCTTTACTTGGGTAACTGCAAAATTCCGAGAGCAATTTAATATTCCTGTAGTGACTTCCAATCGCATCAATACACCGGAAGTTGCAGAGAGTGTATTAGCCAATGGCGATGCTGATATGGTGTCTATGGCACGCCCGTTCCTGGCCGATTCGGAATTTGTCTTAAAGGCGGCCGAGGGTCGCGCCGATGAAATTAATACCTGCATTGGTTGTAACCAAGCCTGCTTAGATCACGTATTTGCCGGCAAGATGACCAGCTGTTTGGTTAACCCTCGTGCCTGCCATGAAACTCAGCTAATTATCGAGCCGCTGGGAGAGAAGAAGAATGTTGCTGTTGTCGGGGCAGGCCCAGCGGGCTTGGCATTTGCCACTACAGCCGCGAAGCGCGGACACAGCGTCACACTGTTTGATTCGGCCAGTGAAATTGGTGGTCAATTCAATATCGCCAAGCGTATTCCAGGCAAGGAAGAGTTTTATGAAACTCTGCGTTACTATTCTCGTCAGATTGAACTCACGGGCGTAAACCTACAATTGAATCAGCGTGTAAGCGCGGCTGAGCTCAATGACAGTGAATTCGATGAAGTGGTTATTGCCGCGGGTATTATGCCTCGCACGCCCGCCATTGAAGGTATCGACAGCCCTAAAGTACTGAGCTATTTAGACGTAATTAAGGGCGCGCCAGTCGGAAAAAAAGTGGCGGTAATTGGTGCTGGCGGCATCGGATTCGACGTCTCGGAATTCCTCACTCATGCGGGCGAAGCCACAAGTCAAAATATTGAAGCCTTCATGAAGGAGTGGGGTGTTGATATGACCATGGAGGCTCGCAGTGGTATTGAAGGCGTGAAGGCCGAAGTGGCCCCGTCACCACGTGAAGTGTATTTATTGCAGCGTAAAACCAGCAAAGTTGGTAAAGGGCTGGGTAAAACCACTGGCTGGATCCACCGCGCGGGTTTGGTGAACAAAGGCGTTCGCATGGTACCTGGCTGTGATTACTTGAAGATTGACGATGCTGGTTTTCACGTGAATATTAACGGTGAAGTACAAGTTCTAGATGTTGATAATATTGTGCTGTGTGCTGGGCAGGAGCCTTTGCGTGAGCTTGTAGAAGGTTTGGCGAAGCCCCATCATCTAATTGGCGGTGCTGATGTTGCCTCCGAATTGGACGCCAAGCGAGCCATTGATCAGGGTACGCGCCTAGCCGCTACCCTGTAGTATTCACCTCTAAGGATGTCTTTGTAGGGGCAATTTTGCTAATCTGCGCAGCAATTAATTCATGGGTTAAATCACTATGTCTGACACTGCTGCGCTTATTCCTGGCATTTACCGCCATTACAAAGGCAATCTTTACCAAGTTTCAAAAGTCGCTCATCACAGCGAAACCCAAGAGGCACTGGTGGTTTACCAGTGCCTTTACGGCGATTACAGTTGGTGGGTGCGTCCCCTTGATATGTTTATTGAAAGCGTGGAAGTTGACGGCGAGACACAGCCTCGTTTTGCGTTTGTGAGCGCTACTTAATCATGTGGGCCTGCCCTGTCTGTTCTCAAGCCTTAGAGAAAACCGAGCGCACCTGGCGCTGCGGCGAAGGCCACAGTTATGACTGCGCTAAAGAGGGCTACGTCAACCTGCTGTTGGCCAACCAAAAACGCAGTGCCGACCCTGGTGATACTCGCGAGATGATGCTGAATCGGCGCGCTTTTCTTGAAGCTGGTTATTACCAAGATTTGGCCTCGGCTCTATCACAGGTGTTGCAAGACCTTAAGATTGAAAACTTGCTGGATTGCGGTTGCGGAGAAGGGTATTACCTTCAACAATTTCTTCAGTCTGAGCCCGCGGTGTCAATCTGGGGTTTAGATATTTCTCGCGATGCCGTGCGCATGGGCAGTAAGTCGCTGAAGGCGAATGCGAATTTTGCCGTGGCAAGCAGCTTTCAATTACCCGTTCTGAGCAGTAGCGTAGACCTAGTGCTAAGAGTTTTTGCACCTGGGTCAATTGATGAGTTAAAGCGCGTGTTAAAACCCCAGGGAGCTTTTGTCTTGATTGTCCCAGGCCCAAGGCATTTGTTTTCTCTGAAGCAGGCCTTATACGATACTCCCACACTTCATGATTTGCCCGAGGTGCCCGAGGGTTTTGAATGTGAAAGCGAACGGCGCATCTCATTCGAGCTCAAGCTGCCCGATAACGAGGCCGTGAATCAATTGCTGGCAATGACTCCTTTTGTTTGGAAAGGCAGTCGCGAGGCTAAAGAAAGCTTAGAGAACGCTGCACAATTTACATCTGAAGCCGATTTCTATATTCGAGTGTATCGCCAAAATGAGCTCTGAAACTGACCTGCTGTTCATGCGTGAAGCCCTGCAGCTTGCAAGCTGCGCAGAGGCGGAAGGTGAAGTGCCTGTGGGGGCCGTAGTCGTGCATGACGGGGAAATTGTTGGGCGTGGGTGGAACAAGCCCATCAGCGGCTGTGACCCCACTGCGCACGCTGAGATTATAGCTCTGCGGGATGCCGCCACACGGCTCAGCAACTACCGGCTACCCGATTGTACACTCTATGTGACCATCGAACCGTGTGCTATGTGTGCTGGGGCTATCGTCCACAGTCGTGTTGCGCGCTTGGTATTTGGCGCGTCAGAACCCAAAGCAGGGGTGGTGCTCAGCAATGGACAATTTTTGGATCGGGATAATCTCAACCACAAAGTGATATATGAAGCCGGATTATTGGCGGATGAATGCAGTGGAATGATCAGTGCTTTTTTCAAAAAGCGGCGTGCTGCGAAGCGACTCGAAAAGCCTAACCAAGAAAAATAAATAAGTATTATCTGCCGCTTGCTAAGCGGTGTAGGGCAGAGCCTTACAGGGTGGCGGGGAAGGTTATGGCTACTTTTTGGGTCTTTTCAGTTTGGCTGGCGGGTTTAAATGCCGAAGCTTCCTGAAAAACCTGTTTAGCTGTGGCGAGTTGACGTTGATTCATTTGCTCGTGCCAAGCTAATACGTTGTAATAACTGCGAATGTTTTGCACATAGCTCACCGGCTCCCAGCCCCGTGCATATCCATATTTGGTTTGGCGGTAGTAGGCCCGTTTAGCCAGTTTTGGCAGGTGTTCCCGCACATCGCTCCATTTGTCTGGGTTGCCGCCTAGTTTCTCGGTGAGAATCCGTGCATCTTCCATATGGCCATAACCCACATTGTAAGACGCCAGAGCTAGCCAAGTGCGGTCGGGGTTCGTGATGTCTTTGGGTATTCGGTCGTAAATCTTTCGAAAATATTTGGTGCCGCCATAAATGCTTTGCATGGGGTCAAGACGGTTGCTCACGCCCATTTCTTTGGCGGTAGTTTGAGTCAGCATCATGAGGCCACGCACGCCAGTGCGCGAGCGAGCGCGAGCATTCCAGTGAGACTCTTGATAACTAATGGCGGCAATTAACTGCCAGTCTAAATCAAACTCTAAAGCCACTTCCTGTATATAGGCTTCCCATTTGGGCAGTCGCGTTTCAATTCTGTTGGCAAAAACGAGCGCGCCACCTTGGTTCATCTCGTTGGTGTGGCCGTAATACTGTTCAATAATTTCATCGAGCTGACCATTACTTTTTACTTCAGCAAAAAACTTCTGCGCCTCTTTGTATAGGCTCATGTCTCTCTGCTTTGCAAAGGCCCAAGCCAGTTTCTGTGTGCCACCAGTGTCAAACGCGACCTGTGCGCGAGGGTAGATATTGCGGCTTACTGTAAAGGCGTTCGAGTCGACAATAGTGTGATCGATAATGCCGCTATCAATCATCGCGACTAGGTCGATCATTTCAATGTCAGCTTCTTCCCGCCATTTGAGGGCAGGGAAATGAACTTTGAGTTGGCGCAGGTGCTCGGCGTGGGCCGAGTTGGCAATCACAAGAATATTTTTACCAATGAGATCTGTCGGAGTTCTCGGGCGGGGTTCACCTCGGCGATAAAGAACTTGTTGGGTTACATCCATATAGGGCTCAGCAAACATAACTTGCTTGCTGCGTTCTTGGGTAATGGTGAGGCCTGAAGCGCCGAGTTGATAGCGGTCCTCTTTAACTTTACCGAGAATGCCCGCCAGATTTTCTTCTTCGTCGATGACCAGCTTTACGCCTAGAGAATCGGCAAAAGCTTTGCTCAAGGTATACTCAAACCCCGTAGTGCCTGATTTGCCCTCGTAATAGGTTGTGGAGCCATTGCGAGAGAGAATATGCAACTCGCCTAGGGCTAACACCTGCTCAAGCTGAGAGGGCATGCGGCTGCCAACCAGAAGCGCAGAACAGCCCACTACCGCACACGCGCTCGCTAGGCGTATAGCCTGGCGAAACACTGTTCTTAGCAGTGCTGTACGGGTTGATTGGGCTGCCAATGAGGCCATGATGCAATCTCTCTTGTTTATCTACATATAGTGCTTGGTTATAAGAAATCACTTATATATAGACAGTGTTGAACAAAATTTGTGCAATTTTATATGGCTTGGGCTTTAAGCACTAGCTTGTTTTTCAAAAATATTTGTAGTAGCTGGAGGTCTGCTAGCCTTCAAACTTGACTAGGGCGCATAGATACTGGGCTTGTAACAATTTAGCTTAAGTATAGCCTAATCTTTCGATCCATCAGTGCTGTCAGTGCCTGCAAATTCAAGTACAATGTCGGCCTTTTCCAGCCCCCCAAAACTGTTGAGGCGATATTTAGCTATGCTTACCCTTCGTGGTGCTCCAGCTTTCTCTGTATTTCGAACCCAAAAACTATTGGCCACTCTGCAACAAAGTGTTCCGGCCGTTCACAATGTGTATGCTGAATTCGTGCACTTTGCTCATGTAAGTGACGCGCTAAACGAGGCTGAGCAGGCGGTTTTAACCAAATTGTTAAGCTACGGCCCCAGTATCGATGCTCAGGAAGGTGAGGGCACTCAGTTTGTGGTAGTGCCTCGGCCTGGCACAATATCTCCTTGGTCTTCGAAAGCGAGTGACATAGCCCACAACAGCGGTTTGGCGAAAATCAAGCGTCTTGAGCGTGGCACCGTGTATTTTGTCTCCGGTGATCTGAGCGCCGAGCAGGCATCTCAAGTGAGCGCTATCTTACATGACCGCATGGTAGAAACGGTGCTTTCGCACCCCGCAGATGCGGAAATTTTATTTACCAGTCAAGCGCCCGCTCCCCTGATCCCAGTTGATATATTGAGCGGCGGTCGTGAAGCTTTGTCTCTCGCTAATAGCAGTTTGGGTTTAGCGCTTGCAGATGACGAGATTGATTACTTAGTCGCGAGTTTTATCGAACTAGGCCGCAATCCCAACGATGTTGAGCTAATGATGTTTGCCCAGGCAAACTCAGAGCATTGCCGACATAAGATTTTCAATGCCAGCTGGACACTCGACGGCGCGGATCAAGAATTGTCGCTGTTCAAAATGATTAAAAATACCAATGAGTTGGGCGGCGAAAATGTACTTTCTGCCTACTCAGACAATGCCGCCGTTATGGCCGGTAGTGCGGCAGGGCGTTTCTATCCCGAACCTGAAACTAGGGCCTATCACTACAGTCAGGAAAATATTCACATTCTGATGAAGGTAGAAACTCACAACCACCCAACCGCGATTGCGCCTTTCCCAGGTGCTGGCACGGGTTCGGGTGGCGAAATTCGCGATGAAGGCGCGGTGGGTAGAGGCTCTAAACCAAAGGTGGGTTTGTCGGGCTTCACTGTGTCTAATTTACAAATTCCGGGCTATGAACAGCCCTGGGAGCACGACTACGGGAAACCTGATCGCATCGTTACCCCGCTGGATATTATGCTTGAAGGCCCCATCGGCGGCGCAGCGTTTAACAACGAATTTGGTCGGCCCAACCTGTGTGGTTATTTCCGCAGTTTTGAAAATAATTTTGACGGTGAACGCCGTGGCTATCACAAGCCTATTATGCTTGCGGGTGGTTATGGCAACATTCGTGAAGAGCATGTAGACAAACCAGAATTTTCACCGGGCGCAAAACTTATTGTGCTAGGTGGTCCGGCGATGCAGATCGGCTTAGGCGGCGGTGCGGCCTCGTCAATGGCTTCGGGTTCATCTTGTGAAGATTTAGACTTCGCGTCTGTCCAGCGCCAGAATCCAGAAATTGAACGCCGCTGTCAGGAAGTGATTGATGCCTGTTGGCAGTTGGGTGGTGAAAACCCCATTGCCTTTATTCATGATGTGGGTGCTGGCGGCTTGTCGAATGCCTTTCCCGAACTTGTGAAAGATGGCGGTTGTGGCGGTAAATTTGAGCTGCGAAATGTGCCCAACGACGAGCCTGGCATGAGCCCTTTGGCGATATGGTGCAACGAATCACAAGAGCGCTATGTTCTCGCGATACAGCCTGTCGATCTCGAACGATTTGAGTCTATCTGTCGGCGAGAACGCTGCCCCTACGCGGTAGTGGGTGAAGCTACAAAAGAAAAACACTTGAGCCTAAGTGATCAACACTTTGACAACATGCCTGTCGATTTGCCGATGTCTGTTTTGTTTGGCAAAGCGCCAAAAATGCATCGTACTGCCGATAAACACCAGGCTTTAACGTCAGAATTTTCTACCGCTGAACTCAACATAAATGAAGTTGCCGAGCGGGTGTTAAAGCATCCTACGGTGGCCAGTAAAAACTTTTTAATCACTATCGGTGATCGCTCAATCACAGGTATGGTCGCTCGCGATCAATTTGTGGGCCCCTGGCAAGTACCTGTGGCTGACTGCGCGGTGACTACCGCGGCTTATGACACTTTTTCCGGTGAAGCAATGAGTATGGGAGAGCGTACACCCGTTGCATTACTTGACTCTCCAGCTTCAGGTCGATTGGCGGTAGGTGAAGCTATTACTAACATTGCTGCGACGCGTATTGGTGCGCTGCAAGATATTAAGATGTCAGCTAATTGGATGTGCGCCGCAGGCCATAAAGGTGAAGACGAAAAGCTTTATCGCACGGTGGAAGCCGTTGGTATGGAGCTGTGTCCGGCACTGGGTATCACAATACCAGTGGGCAAAGACTCTATGAGCATGAGCACAGCATGGCAAGAAGAGAGCGGTGAAAACAAAGCTGTAACTTCGCCAATGTCGCTGGTAATTACTGCCTTTGCACCTGTCTTGGATGTCCGTAAAACGGTGACGCCAGAATTGCGCACAGACTGTGGCATGACCGACCTTATTTTGATTGATCTTGGCCGTGGCAAGAACCGCCTTGGTGCAACAATTCTTACTCAGGTGTACGAGCAACTAGGTGAAACTCCCGCGAACGTAGACAGTGCTGAGGACCTGAAGGCATTTTTTAATACTATGCAACTCTGCCTAGAAAACGAAACTCTGTTGGCGTATCACGATCGCGGCGACGGTGGTTTGTTTGCGACGGTAGCCGAGATGGCTTTTGCGGGTCACTGTGGCGTTGATTTGCATATGTCTGAAGACGATGCCATAGCGGCTTTATTTAACGAAGAGCTGGGCGCTGTATTGCAAACTCGTCGTAAAGACACTGACGCGGTTATTAAGGCATTTAGTGATGCGGGCCTTGAGGCTTGTGTGACGAAGTTAGGTGAACTCAATGACGAAGATCTAATTCGCATCGAGAATAATAAAGAAATTATTTTTGATCAAGCCCGATCCTTTATGCAGGTGCTGTGGTCTGAAACGAGCTATCGCATTCAGTCTTTGCGCGACAACGCCGATTGTGCGCAGCAGGAGTTCGATAACATTTTGAGCCAAGACCCTGGCTTGAGTGCGCATTTGAGCTATTCACAGAATGAGGATGTTGCGGCGCCTTATATTAATACCGGGGTTAAACCTAGTGTCGCTATTTTGCGCGAGCAGGGTGTGAACGGTCACATTGAGATGGGCGCGGCTTTTGATCGTGCCGGTTTTACGGCGGTTGATGTGCATATGAGTGACATTCTGGCGGGCCGGGTAAATTTATCTGACTTTAAAGGTTTGGCAGCTTGTGGCGGTTTTTCTTACGGTGATGTGTTGGGCGCCGGAGAGGGCTGGGCGAAGAGTGTGCTGTTTAATTCTATCGCTCGAGATCAGTTTGAAGGCTTTTTTACTCGTGAAGATACTTTTACTTTAGGGGTGTGTAATGGCTGTCAGATGATGTCGAATTTGAAGGGTTTAATTCCGGGCGCGGAGCATTGGCCACGTTTTGTTCGCAATCAGTCTGAGCAGTTTGAGGCGCGCAGTAGTCTTGTGCAGGTTCAGGAGTCTAATTCTGTTTTGTTTCAGGGTATGGCAGGTTCTCATATGCCAGTGGCGGTTGCTCACGGTGAGGGGCTGGCTGAGTTTGAAAGTGCTGAGGCGCTGCGGTCCTTTAATGAAGGCTCGCAGGTGGCGCTACGTTTTGTAGATAATCATGTGCTGCCAACTGAACGCTACCCTGCAAACCCGAATGGTTCGCCGACAGGTATTACGAGTGTGACGAGTACTGATGGTCGAGCTACGATTATGATGCCTCACCCTGAGCGGGTGTTTCGGGCGGTGACGAATTCTTGGTGCCCTGAGGAGTGGGACGAGGATGGGGCTTGGTTGCGCTTGTTTAGGAATGCTCGAGTGTTTGTGGGGTAGTTCTATTTGGTTTGGGTCTGACACAGGGAGTCTTGTGTCAGGTCGAGATAGCGGTTCAGTAGCGCTGGGCCAATCGTGCCCAAAGGCACTTCTTTCGCCTGCAGAATTAACTTACTTTCCTGAGATGAATAGAGTGAGTTTTCCGGGTAAGTTAAACAGATTTAATCTGAACATAAATAACCACATAGCCGGCGACTTAAAACTGGCCGACTTGCGTACTCCCCGAGTAAGGTAAGCGGGCCTTATGCCATCAATATCTTCCTTCTCCATAACGCTCAATAATAATTAAAACCAATGAAAAAGAAGGGCGATCAACTATCCCATTGGCTAGGCAATGGGCCGTTCTTAGGCCGGAATGATAAGCCCTTAACAGAACTTTAACGCCAAAATACACTGTGCTAAAATTCCGGATGCCTTCAATACGTCTGCGAAGTGTTAGCTTGCAATTATGTTGGAACCCCTATTCTATAAGGGTTGACGACGTTAATGGCCTTGTTAACATTGCCGAATTAGCTTGAGAAATAAATAGAATGGTTGAGCAACCCGTGATTGAACCGCTACAAAGTGCGGTGGAGCGATTAAAGCGAGTAGGTGCACTTGGTCGCTCGCCGGCTTATGTAAAATTACTCGACTATTTGGCAGAAACAACTATTGCGGGGTCTCCCTGTAGTGAATTGTCGATAGCGTTTGAAGTGTTTAATAAAGACGAGAATTTTGATGTCGCGTCAGATTCAACAGTGCGAGTGTATATCTACAACCTGCGTCGCAAGCTCGATGTATATTACAGTGGGCCAGGCAGTGTCGATGAAATAAAATTGATTGTCCCAAAGGGAGAGTATCGGCTGCTTGTTGAGCGGGTTAAGCCTGTTTCTAAGTTAATAAATCTAAAAGAAAGCTGGGGTCAAAATATCCACTCCATTGGCTTAGCCTCTGTTGGCCTGGTGGTTGGTGCAATGCTGACGTTTTTACTGATGGTAGAGGCTGACAGTAAACATCAGTTCAGTGATGAGCAGTTGGCTTTTTGGGGCGATATTCTGACCGATGATAGGCCGGTGTTGGTGGTGGTTGGTGACTACTATATTTTTGGCGAGACCGGTGAGAATGGTGAGACTCGATTAGTACGAGAGTTCGACATTAATTCAGAAAGTGATTTGCGCGGAAAATTAAAAGCGCAGACAAGGGGCGTTGGCGCAGGCTCAATCGATAAGCACTTTGATTTGGCGCTGACTTATTTGCCTAGAGGAAGTGTGTACGCCTTGGCCAGTGTGCAGAAAATTCTACAGCTGGCGGAGAAAACGCCGCGGATTACCATGATGTCGGAGTTTAGTGCTGAGGATTTACGAGCAAATCATGTTATTTATCTTGGTTATATTAGTGGCCTAGGTGTGTTGGAGAGATATACTTTCTCAGCTTCCCGCTTCGATATCGGTTATTCCTATGACGATTTGGCTGATGCGGTGACGGGTGAGCACTATTCTAGTAATTTTATTGCTGCGGAAGGTGATCGTAACTTTGTTGATTATGGGCTGATCGCTAGTTTTTCAGTAGCTGAAAATAACCAGGTGGTAATACTTACGGGCACGCGAGACGCTGGCTTAATGGAAATGTCGGAGCTCGCGATTACGCCCGATGTGCTCAGTAAAATGGAGTTGATCGTTAATGAAACTTCTGCTTTTTTGTCGGTATTTAAAGTTAACGGTTTTAATCTCACTAATATCAGCGGGGAACTGATTAATAGTGAGTATCTAGACGTAGATCGTATTTCAGGGCAATAAATGTCACCTGTTTTTCAATTAAAGCCCAATGAAAATAATTGATTATGCCTCTTTGTTAGAAAGTTGATGAAACGAAGAGGCAGTCTGTGATCGAATGATGGCATTTTCAAATGTCTAGAAAGGCATTCCTAATTAATCTTCTCGATAAAAACCTGCCAGATTTAGTGTGATGACAATATCATTCTCGCTGTCATTTTTAAGATACCATCCATGTGTGCCAGTAAAAGCTGCGGTCATGCGGCCGCTTCCTTTGCCATCTGTATGAACTTTATAAAACATCACCTTGCCTGGTTGGCCAATGCCGGGTTCGATGTGACCGTGAAACTCGGTTGATAGTAGTGAGGCCTCAGTAATATTGGATGTCCAAGCATAAACAATTGTGTCCCCTTGCTCCACATGAATGTTGAACTCATCATCGGAATTTGCGGCTATGGGTATTTCAAACGTGTTGGAGTGATAACTCAGTTTACCTACACTATAGGTACCATCCGTTAATGGCAGATCAATCCATTCTTCAGCAGAGACAGTGTTGAGTGTCATTGCGGCAATGAGCATAGTGGTGACTAAAACAATATTATTTAACATCTGAATCTCTCTTAGCTTGTACATGGGTTTGGGTTGTCAGTATTCACACTGATGGGCTGCTGGATGGTATTGGTTTATTTACTTTCTTTCGGTTTTGTCTTTTAATGCGGCGCCAGCCTATTGCTATTGAGGTAATGGAAAAAATTAAACCAATAGTGCAGAGGCTAACAACAATTACGTCCCATAAGGGTCTGTGTTGAATTAATAGGGAGAAATCTAAGCTGTGTAGTCCGTTATATAGCCAGCGTTGAACTCGATTTTTTAGAGTTTTCCGCTCAATTACAACACCTGTATTTAGATCAATGTGGAACCAGGTAGATTCCGAATCATTAAATTTCACGCGTAGTATGGGTAAAGGATGAAAACGTTTGTGATGCGAATAATAGTATGCATCATACTGATTTAATTGTTGGTGTGACGCTATTTCTGCGTCGGGTATAAGATTTTTTACGGCTAATTCGATTTCTCGTGATAAGAATTTTTTCTGGGCACTTTCACGGCTATAAACAGTAGTGTTGCTGGGCGTGCTCTGCCCCGTAAGATAGGATTTCCCCTGTATCCAGTGCCATGTGAGCTGTTTGGTTTCTCCAGATTCTGACAGCAGTTTTTGAATTTCCTGAACGGTGTTATAGCTCCATTTTGGCTGACGTAAACCCTTATCTTGTGTATAGCGCTGTACCTGTTCATCAAAGCTGGACTTGGCATCAAATAGACCCCAGGGGCTCATGGACATTAACCCGCTGAACATATAAGTAAAAAGAAAAACTCCCATCACCAAACCCAGTATATGGTGGTACCTTGATATGCCTCTATAGGGAGTAATTTCATTATTTTTATAACGACGTTTTAAACGCAAGAGCTGTAGGCCGACGATGGCGCCGGTGATGATTAGTAACAAACCAGTCAACGATAAAACAATGATGGTATTGGCCCAGAGCGCGCCATGCTTACGTAGGGCCAGAGGGTAAATCCAATGTAGATTGGAACCAAGCCAATTCCACATCCGCTCAGATCCAGTGGTATCCCTCACTACTTGTCCTGTCTTAGATGAAATGTAGAGCTGGGTATGAGCGCGGTCTTTGATGCTCACTAGGTGCAGTGGTCGGTGACTATTCAGGGCGCTGGAAAGCGACCACTGATCCACGTCTATTTGTGTTTGGTATAGTGCACTGTAAGCCTTCTCGGGGTGTTGGTTTTGGTAAAACACCTGAGCTGATTCAATTGCCTGCGTTGCTGTAGTATTTTCAAGGAGGCTGCCGTTGTCGGCATACATTCCCTGCCAGGAATGATCGCTATGTTTGGCTAAGTAAATGGGGCGCTTGGCTACTGTTGTCATTGTGAATTGAACCAACGATGATTTGTCGGGAATTTTTTTCAAGAACGTTTCAGGGCTAACGGTTATATTCTCTGGTTCAATGCTACTTAAACCTGCATAGTATTCTTCATTTGTCAGCTCGGGAAAGCTAACATACATCATTACTACACCGCTAAAAAACCACATGCTAAATAATAGGCACATGCCGATGCCGGTCCAGCGATGGGTGATATGGAGAAGCCTTTTTACGTTCATAGATTGTGTAGTTGATTCACTGGTTAATAAAGGGCAGTTCACATGATGTAATCAGTGGTGAATCTGCCCTTCCAATTATTGGTGCTGTGCGCTTAGAATTGGTAATCGGTCGTTAGGCTCAAGGTTCGAGGTTTACCCACTAACCACGTTCCTGTGTAGTAACTCGCAGAGGCATAGAGTTCGTCAGACAAGTTGTCAATGCGGAGACTTAGATTTAGGGCGCTATTAACACTGTACTTCACTGTTGCATCTATTACGGTATAAGACGGAATAGACGCTGAAGAGTTGTAGCGCTCGCCCACATAGCGAGCGTCTGCTAGGAACTTTAGTTTGTCGCTGGCGGACCAGATTAGGCCGAGGTTTGCAGATTTTTCTGGCACAAGATTTGGCGTGCTGCCGGTATCGGTTTCTGCGTTCAAAACAACCGCGTTACCGCTCATTATCAGTGAATCACTCGCAGAGAAATCGAATCCTATTTCAACACCTTGAGACGTTTGCCTATCAATAGTGATCAAGTCGTCGGGATTAATCGAATCTGGGTCATCTTCTACCAAATCATTTTTAACAATCTTAAAAATGGCCAAATTCCATTGCAGGCGGTTGTTTGCTAATTGTTGCTTAATACCAATTTCGAACTGCTCGCTTTTAATCATATCAGATTTGCGATTAGAGGCGCTGGCTGTGACGATGCTATTGCTAGGGTGAGACGCGCCGGTGGAATATTGGCCATAAAGCGAGCTTGAATCAGCGACACTAAAGACCAGACCCAGTCTACCGGTAGAAGCATCTACCGATTGATTAATTGGATTTCGACCAAAGCGGGTATAGTCGGTTTGAACGTCTTCATGGCGCAAACCTGCAACCAATGATAACTGTTCATTGAGCTTTAGTTGGCTTTCACCGAAAATTGCATATTGATTTACGTCTGAAGTATTGTCGAGCAGGACATTGGCGTCGGTTAAGTCTGACAGTGTACCGGCGTTAAAGTTATAAGGGTCGATTGTATCGAAGTCACCACCCCAATCGATTGGGTTTGAGTTGGCGGGGCCAAAATTACTCGGGCGTTCAAAAGCAATATCGTTTATTTCAAAACCGATCGACGATTGTAGGTTAAAATTCGCTACTGTATTGGCGAAGACGAAATGAGTGCGAAAGCCATTATGGTTCATCTCTTGGCCGATAACCAATGGGTCAAAACGATCGACCAGATTAGTACTATTGTTAAAGGAATAGGACTCAGCATTTTTCCAGTATCGATCAGTTTCTAAATGGTATGCCTCAGCCTCCAGTGCACTGGACTCAGAAATGGTCCAGTCTGCCTTTATACGAAAAGCTTGATCGGTATAGCGAACCTCTGCATCGCCGACATTAAAATTGCTTTTAATAAAATCCGGGTGAAAATCACCGTCTTGCACAATGGTGCCAAAATACTTCATTGGTTGTTGATCGCCATAGTCGTAGCGCGCAGTGAGGACTAAATTTTCACTGGGTGTCCAGCGTAGCGAGCCAGAGACCATTTCGGCTTCACTGTCGCTATTGGCAAGCCAATTGTCAGATTGCTTATTGCTGTAATCGATACGATAAGCCAGGCTGTCAGTTATTCCGCCGGTTAAATCAACACCGATAAATTTAGAGTTGTCCTGCCCCAGTGTTACTCGAATCTGACCACTTTGCTCCTGACTAGGTGTTCTTGGAATCACATTATAAGCACCTCCGATGCCCCCTTCTCCGTACAGGACCGAAGAGGGGCCTTTTAACACATCAATCCGCTCTACACTCCAGGTATCGAAGGGGAAGGTAATAGTCCCTGCGGCGGTGTAATAATTAGTGCCGTCAAATAAGTTGGTTACGGCACCAGTGCCACGAAAGCCGCGAGCAGCGATGCTCTGGCCGCCATTACCGGGGTTGCCTTCATTGGTGAAACCTGCGGTTCTAGTGAGGGCTTCCATCACACTCAGGTCTAGGCGCTCGCGGATGGTGTCACCGTTGATGACAATGACCGTGGCAGGTGTTTCCATCAGGGTAAGGTTTAGTCTGCTGCCAGTCTCGCTCTGGGTATTGAGGTGCTGGCCGAGTACAGAAACTTCTTCGATGGTATTAGCGACGTTATTCTGCGCGAAGGCTCCGATTGACATGATTGAAGCAGCCAGCGCGGTTAAGGTGGTAGGTGCTAGTTTATGTTTAGTGCCGGAATTCAAGCCAGTTTTAGTGGCCAGCGTTGTGACTTTGATTTTCATTCGTTTATTCTCGTAAAGAATTGAGTGTTACAGGCTATGAAGTTAATCAACCCTAAAAGTGATCTCTCTCAGTTTGTTGGCGGCTTGTATGGTAATTGCGAATAACTGAAGGGCTATTCTAAAGGCCCAAATCTCTACTTCTAAGTGAAGGTATGTTTCTAAACAGTTAAATTAACATCAGCTGGGGGCAGTGCTTATGGATCTGGAGAAAGGCGGTAAACGTGCTCAGACACCCTCGAAATTTGGGAGCCCTCATGTTCATACTCGAAGGCGTTAACAACGTTAATTGCTTGTTAGTGCAGTCAAACGTAGTAGAACGCCCAGAGCACATAAGGCCTGGCGAACAGTTTGGTTTAAAAAAATAAAAATGGATTGGCGAATTAATCAAATTCAGTAACCTAGCTGGAGGGGTATTCGTTCCATCTGAGCGCACTACCTACCTCAGGCGGGAAAGGGTTTTTATTCAGCCTTAGAGCCAATGAGGAATGCCCTGAGGAGTGGGGCGAAGACAGGGCTTGGTGGCGCTTGATGGCGCTTGATTAGGAATGCTCGGGTGTTTGTGGGGTAGTTCTTTTTGGAGCTTTTGGGTTGGGGACCGGGTCGGGGTCCTCGATCGAGAACCTGAACCTCCCTTTTTTGAAGTTAATCTAAAAACTTGCTAACTTGCTAATTCTTCTACTTTTGAATCCTCGTCTAACTTTTTGTCTTGAAACTGTAGTTCTGCGAGGCGGCGGTAAAGGGGGGAGCTGGTAAGCAGTTCTGTGTGACTTCCTTGGGCTATAAGTTCGCCTTTGTCGAGTACGGCAATGTTGTCAGCGTGCAGTATTGTTGCAAGACGATGGGCGATGATTAGGGTGGTTCTGTTTTTCATTAGTGCTTCTAGGGCTTGCTGAACGTGATGCTCACTTTCGGCATCGAGGGCGCTGGTGGCTTCGTCGAGCAGTAAAATCTTGGGGTCTTTTAGGATGGCGCGAGCGATGGCTAGGCGCTGTTTTTGGCCGCCGGATAATCTTGTGCCTTGTTCGCCAAGGTGGCTGGCGTAACCTTCGGGCAGTTGCATTATGAAGTCGTGGGCGTGGGCGGCTTTGGCGGCTTCTATAACTTCTTGGTCGCTGGCGTCGGGCTTGCCGTAGCGAATGTTGTACCAAACGTCTGCGGTGAATAGGGCAGGCTGCTGGGGGACTAGGGCCATTTGTTGGCGCAGGTGGTGAGTGTCCATGTCTTTTATGTCGACACCGTCCATGGTAATGCTGCCACTTTGGGGATCGTAAAAGCGTTGTAACATTTCAAATATTGTGGATTTACCCGCACCTGATGGCCCGACTAGAGCTAGGCTTTTGCCTTCTTCAATGCTGATATTGAGTTTACTCAGTGCCATTTGGTCCGGCCTTGAGGGGTAGTTAAAGTGCATGTCTTTGAAAGCGACAAAGGGGTGTTGTGTTTTGTCGTGGGCTCGGGTCGTTTTTAGGTCGCCGGGTTTGATTAGGGAGTCTACGTTGAGCAGTTCTAGCAGGCGCTCGGTGGCGCCGGCGGCTCGCTGTAGTTCGCCGTACACTTCGGAGATGGTGGCGACTGAAGCGCCCATCATGAGTGCGTAGAAGACGAATGCGGCGAGTTCACCGCCGCTCATGTTGCCAGAGATTACGTCGTTGCCGCCTACCCATAACATGCCGGTGATAGCGCTAAACATCATGAGGATAACGACCGCGATCAGCAGGGCTCGCTGTTGGACGCGCTTTTTGGCCACACCAAAGGCGGCGTCCACTTCGCTCCCAAAGGCTTTCATCTCGCTACTTTCACGGTTGTAGCTTTGTACGGTTTTTATGTGCTGAATAATTTCGCCTGCGTAGCTGCCCACGTGAGCTATGGAGTCTTGGCTACTTTTGGCTAGGGTGCGCACTCGGCGACCGTAGAGAAGTACAGGCATTAGTACGAGGGGAATACAGGCGAGGATGATTAGGCTCAGTTTCATGTTGGTGGCCAGCAACATGATTAGTGCGCCCACGAAGGTTAGGCTGCTGCGCAGGGCCATTGAAAATGAGGAGCCAATGATTGTTTGCAGTAATGTGGTGTCGGTGGTGAGGCGAGACATTATTTCGCCGCTGCGGTTGGTTTCAAAATAGCTGGGGTGCAATGTAATTATGTGGTTAAACACGGCTTTACGAAGGTCGGCGCTCACGCGCTCTCCCAGCCAGGAGACCAGATAAAAACGAATGTAGGTGCCCACCGCCATGCCGACGGACAAGCTCATGATGATGAATACCGCACTGCGTAAGGCTGCGTCAGATTTTGCGCCAAATCCCTCGTCGATGAGAATTCGTACCCCCTGACCTATGCCTAGGGTAATGGCTGCGGTGAATACGAGCGCAATACAGGCGGCGACAAGGGTTTTCTTATAGCGGGCAATAAATTGCCAGAGTTCTAAAA